>JADHED010000508.1_pt1 | contig 46561 bp, 37 predicted proteins | sample 8952041 | NCBI WGS metagenome assembly JADHED01 (sample SAMN16124423, study PRJNA663239) | bioreactor sludge metagenome | isolation source: sludge (control) | place: India:Bengaluru | collected 2018-09-08 | reverse complement strand
CTGGGCCCAGTGCCGCCTGATGCTGCCCGGCTGGTACGGTTTTGGCAGCGCGGTGGCGGGCTTCCTGCGCAAAGACCCGGAGGGCCTGGCTTGCTGAGATGCGCGTTCATGCCGGCCGCCCGGGTGTTGTCGATGTCCTCCAGAAAGGCATTGGTACGACCGGTGGTACAGTCATTGCTAACAACTCCAATACATCGCGGACGGCGAGCGCCGCCCGTCAGGACCCCTCCCGCCCCCGCCACCATTGCTCGAGGTCCGTAGCCGCCAGGGGCGGTGAGTACAGATAACCCTGGGCCTCGTCGCAGCCCATCAGGCGGAGCTGACGGGCCAGCGTCGCGTCCTCCACTCCTTCGGCGATGGTCCGCAGCTTCAGGCCCCCGGCCATGTCCAGGATCGCCTGAACGATGGCACGTTCCGGCTCATGTTCGACCATGCCGACGATGAAGGAGCGGTCGATCTTGAGCTTGTCGACCTGGAAGCGCTTGAGGTAGGCCAGGCTGGAATAGCCGGTGCCAAAGTCGTCGATGGCCAACTGGATGCCCGCGGCCTTCCAGGTCGCGACCGTGGCCAGGACGGCCTCCGCGTCCTGCAGCAGGATGGATTCGGTCAGCTCCAACGCTAGCCCCGCGGGGTCGAGGCCGGTGGCTGCCAGGGCCGCCAGGACCTCGTCTCCTATCCCACCGCGGCGAAACTGGACGGCGGACAGGTTCACCGCCATCACCAGGTCCGGCCACCCGGCAGCCCGCCAGGCGGCGGCCTGGCGGCAGGCCTCCCGCAAGACCCAGGTGCCCATGGCGGCGATCAGCCCGCTCTCCTCAGCCACGTCGATGAAGTCGCCCGGCATCACCAGCCCCACGTCCGGCCGTTGCCAGCGCAGCAGGGCCTCGACCCCCACCACCCGGCCAGTGTCCAGGGCGACCTGCGGCTGGTAATGGAGGACGAACTCCTGGCGCTCCAGGGCGTCGCGCAGGGCGTCCCGGGTCTGGATGAACCGCGCCAGCTCGTCGTTCATGCGTGGTTCAAAGAACCGATAGGTCTGGCGCCCGGCGCGCTTGGCGGCGTAGAGGGCGGTGTCAGCATTGCGCATCAGGGTCTCGCCGTCCGCGCCATCCCGCGGGTAGAGGGCGACGCCCAGGGACAGGTTGACATAGACCTGGTGGCCGTCGAGGTCGAAGGGTTCAGCCATGAGGGCGAGGAGGCGGTCACACAGACTGGCCAGGTCCGCCAGGCTTTGCTCCTGGCCCACTTCCGGCAAGACCAGCATGAATTCGTCGGCGGCCAGGCGGCAGAGGCTGTCTTCCGCCCGCACCCGCCGGGACAGGCGCTGGCTCACGCTTTGCAGCAGGCGATCACCTAAGAGGTGACCATAACGGTCGTTGACATGCTTGAACTGATCCAGGTCGAGGTACAGGACCACCAGTTGGCGCTGGTGGCGCTGCGCCTGGGCGACCTGTTGGGTCAGGCGGTCCAGTCCCAGCAGGCGGTTAGGCAAGCCGGTGAGGGCATCATGATAGGCCAGGTATTCGGCCCGCTCCTGGGCCCGCTTACGCTCGGTCACGTCCCGCACCACAGCCAACATGGCCGGGCGGCCGTCAAAGAGAATTCGGCTTGCCCGGACCTCGACGTCCAGAGGTTGGCCCCGGGCATCCCGGTGGTGGGCCTCGAAGGCGACCTGGCCGTCACGTTCCACCGCCGCGAGGCGGGCGGGGGCATTGACCGCATCCTCGGGGGTATCGATGGCGGTGACATGCAGGCGGAGGAATTCCTCCCGGGAGTAGCCGTAGCGCTGACAGGCGTGGTCGTTGACCGCGAGGATGTTGCCCGCCAGGTCCAGGATGAAGATGGCATCGATGACGCTATCGAAAATGGTGCGATAGCGCGCATCGCTGTCGCCCAAGGCCAGCTGGGCGGCGCGGATCTCGGCGGTGCGCGCCGCGACCTGCCGTTCGAGGTCGGCGTTGAGTTCCCGGTAGCGCTGTTCGCTGGCGCGCAGTTCCCGCTCGGCCTGCTTGAGGGCGGTCACCTCTTCCACCATGCCGGAGAGGCCGATGATCGCCCCGGCCAGGTCGCGCTGGGGGTAGTAATGCCCCCGCCAGGCCCGCGGGTCACCCCCAGAGTCGTCGATCGTCCCGTGGAACTCGTGATTCAACAGCGGCTCGCCGGTCTGGATGATGTGGCGGAACAGGGGCTCAGCCTGGTCGGCCAGACCCGGGACCATCTCCCGCAGGGTCCGCCCCAGATGGGCGGCGGCGGGCTGGCCATTAAGCCCCGCAAGGTAGGCGTTGATCCGCTGGTAACGCAGTTCGGTGTCAACGACGAACAGCCCGACCGGGGCGTTGTCGTAGCAGGCCTGCATGTCCGCCATTTGCCGCCGGGACTGTTCCTCGCTGGATGCCAGGCGCCGCTCCAGTTCCCGCCGCTCGGCGTTCGCCCTTTCCAGTTCAGCGGTGCGGGCCTTGAGCCGTTCCTCCAGCGCGGCCACGCTCGCCAAGGGCGCGGCGCCGGGCCAAGCATCCTCCCGCGACGGGTTGCCATCATTCAACTACGCTTTCCTCCACCTAACGACAGTTGGCCGGTAACTAGCCACATCCGCCACTTATCGCCTGACCTGAAAAATAACGACATCCCAAATGTTTAACCTATTGATATCCTATCCCGCGCGATCCTAGGGGGTAAATAATATCACCCAGAGACGTAAAGTTCCGGTAACAAATCAGCCTCTGCCGCCGCACCGCTCCCTCCCACTCCGACCCGGACAGCCCGCTGACCACTCTGGCAGCCTGCCTACCGCACCCGGGTCGATAACGCCCTCTACGCCGCCAAGGAGGCCGGCCGCAATCGGGTCGTCATCGCCGCCTGAAGCGCTCCTCTCGGCCGGTCGCTGGCTACCTGGGCGACGCCGGGGGCGCTTACGCCCTCCGCTCCGGCCCCGGCGTGAGGTATTGCCGCAGCACCGCCTGAAGTTGGTCCAGGCTAATGGGCTTGCTGAGGTGCGCGTTCATGCCGGCCGCCCGGGTGTTGTCGATGTCTTCCGGGAAGGCATTGGCCGTCAGGGCGATGATGGGGACCTGGGGATCGCGGGCACGGATGCGGCGGCTGGCCTCCAGGCCATCCATGACCGGCATCTGGATGTCCATCAGGATCAGATCAAAGGACCGCTGCTGGCACTGGTCCACCGCCTGCTGGCCGTTCTCGGCCACTTCGATGACCAGCCCGCTCCCCGCCAGCAAGCCGAGGACGATCTCGCGGTTGATGGCGTTGTCTTCGACCAGCAGGAGATGGCGGCCCGCCAGCTCCGTCAGCGGGGTCGGGTCGCCCCCGTCCTCCGGCCAGACTGGGCCAGCGTTCGCCGCGACCTGGCCGGCGTCGGGCGTGACGTAACTCGGGGCCGCGATCTCAAAACTGAAGCAACTCCCCTGGCCCGGCGCGCTGGTCACCTCGATCGTCCCCCCCATCAACTCGACCAGGCGCTGGCTGATGGGCAACCCGAGACCGGTCCCGCCGAACTGGCGGGTGGTACTGCTATCGGCCTGGGCAAAGGGTTGAAACAGCCGTTGGCGCAGCTCGGCGTTCATGCCGATCCCGGTGTCGTGGACCGCGAAGCGCAACCGCCCCGCCGCCGGTTGCTGGACGCTGAGGCTGACCGTCCCGGCGGGGGTGAACTTGACGGCATTGCCCAGCAGATTGGTCAGGACCTGCGTGAGCCGCAGGCTGTCGCCCACAAAGCAGCGGCCCAGGTCGGGGGCGACGTCAACGCTGAGGGTGAGGTGTTTGTCTTGGGCCATGATCTCAACCAGGTGGATGACCTGGTCGATAACCTGACTGAGATCGAATCCCGCCTGTTCGAGGTGTAACTGATTGGCCTCGATCTTGGAAAAGTCGAGGATGTCGTTGAGGATGCCCAGCAGGGCGGTGGCGGAGGTGACGATCTTCTGGACGTAGTTGCGCTGTTGCCCGTCCAGGTCGGTGCGCAGCGCCAACTGGGCCATGCCGATGATCCCGCTCATGGGGGTACGGATCTCGTGGCTCATGTTGGCCAAGAATTGGCTCTTGGCCTGCGCCATGTGCTCCGCGCGCTGCGTGGCGGCGATGAGGGCTTCCTCCGCGCGCTTACGTTCCGTGAGATCAAACAACTGGACGTGGAAGAAACCGCGCTGGGCATCCGCCGCACGGGAGCAGCCGCCCGTCAGGAGGATCGGCACCACCTGACCATCGCCGCGGATGAAACGCTTTTCGATGGAATAACTGTCGATCTCTCCCCGGAGCATCCGCTCGAACAGGGCGACATCGGCGGCCAGATCCTCCGGATGGGTCAGTTCCGCCCAGCTCTTCTGGAAGAGGACTTCGCGCGGATAGCCCAACATCTCGCAGGTACGATCGTTCACCTCGATCCAGCCCTTGTCGCGGGAGGTGATGGCGGTGCCAACGATGGGCAGGTTGAAGAAGTTGCGAAACAGGGTCTCACGCTCGTGAAGCAAGGCCTCCTGGGCTTTCAGGGTGGTGAAAAAGCGCCGGATCAGCAGATAGAGCAGGGCGGTGGTGATGACGATGAAGAGCCAGCCTTTGGCGATGCTGACCTTCACCCAGAGAGAGTGATCCTGAATGGCCTGAGCCAAGAAGTGGTCGCTCACGAAGATGTAGAAGACCGAGAACAGGACGTAGAGCGAGACGACCTTTATCAGATAGCGATGTCCGAAGGGACCGTTGGCGGTTGACGGACCGCCGGTAGGGTGCTGCTTAATCATCCTCTGCCCCTTGATACCCACCGTTCCAGGTCCGCCGCCGCCAGGGGCGGTGAATACAGATAACCCTGGGCCTCGTCGCAGCCCATCAAGCGGAGCTGACGGGCCTGCGTCGCGTCCTCCACCCCCTCGGCCGTGGTGCGCAGCTTCAGGCCCCCGGCCATATCCAGGATCGCCTGGACGATGGCACGGTCCTGCTCATGGTCGGCCATGCCGCTGATGAAGGAGCGGTCGATCTTGAGCTTGTCGACCGGGAAGTGCTTGAGGTAGGACAGGCAGGAATAGCCGATGCCAAAGTCGTCGATGGCCAACTGGATGCCCGCGGCCTTCCAGGTCGCGACCGTGGCCAGGACGGCCTCCGCGTCCTGCAGCAGGATGGATTCGGTCAGCTCCAACGCTAGCCCCGCGGGGTCGAGGCCGGTGGCTGCCAGGGCCGCCAGGACCTCGTCTCCTATCCCACCGCGGCGAAACTGGACGGCGGACAGGTTCACCGCCATGACCAGGTCGGGCCAGCCGGCCTGTCGCCAGGCGGCGGCCTGGCGGCAGGCCTCCTCAAGCACCCAGCGCCCGATGGGGACGATCAGCCCGCTCTTCTCGGCCACGTCGATAAAGTCGCCCGGCATGACCAGTCCGACGTCGGGCCGTTGCCAGCGCAGCAGAGCCTCGACCCCCACCACCCCGCCGGTGTCCAGGGCAACCTGCGGCTGGTACTGCAGCACGAACTCCTGGCGCTCCAGGGCCAAGCGCAAGGCGTCCCGGGTCTGGATGAACCGCGCCAGTTCCCGGTTCATGCCCGGTTCGAAAAAGCGGTAGGTCTGGCGCCCGGCACGCTTGGCCATGTAAAGGGCGGTATCGGCATTCCGCATCAGGGTCTCGCCGTCGGTGCCATCCCGCGGGTAGAGGGCGACGCCCAAGGACAGACCGACTGCGACCTGGTGACCGTCGAGGTCGAAGGGTTCGGCCATGAGGGCAAGCAGGCGGTCGCACAGGCTGGCCAGTTCCGCCTGGCTGTGGTCCTGGCCCACTTCCGACAGCACCAGCATGAATTCGTCGGCGGCCAGGCGGCAAAAGCTGTCTTCCGCCCGCACCTGCTGGGCCAGGCGCCGGCTCACGCTTTGTAGCAAACGATCACCCATGAGGTGACCATGGCGATCGTTGATGTGCTTGAACTGATCCAGGTCGAGGCATATGACCGCCAGTTGGTGCGGGTGGCGCCGGGCCTGGGCGACCATGTTCGCCAGGCGATCCACCCCCTGCACTCGGTTGGGCAGGCCAGTGAGCGCATCATGGTAGGCCAGGTACTCGGCCCGCTCCTGGGCCCGCTTCCGCTCGGTGACGTCCCGCACCACGCCCAGCATGGCCGGGCGGCCGTCATAGAGGATCTGGCGCGCCCGGACCTCGACGGTCAGGGGTTGGCCCTGGGCGTCCTGGTGATGGGCCTCGAAGACGGCTTGGCCGTCGCGCTTCACCGCCGCCTGGCGGGCCGGGACATGAACCGCATCCTCGGGGGTATTGAGGGCGCTGATGTGCAGGCGCAGGAAGTCCTCCCGCGAGTAGCCGTAGCGCTGACAGGCATGCTCGTTGACCGCGAGGAAGTGCCCTTCCAGGTCCATAATGAAGATGGCATCGATGACGCTGTCGAAAATGCTGCGATAGCGCGCCTCGCTCTCACGCAGGGCATCCTGGGCGGCGCGGATCTCGGCGATGCGCGCCGCGACCTGCCGTTCCAGGTCGGCGCTGAGGTCCCGGTAGCGTTGTTCGCTGGCGCGCAGTTCCCGCTCGGCCTGCTTGAGGGCGGTGACCTCCTCCACCATGCCCGCGAGACCGACGATCGCCCCGGACGGGTTGCGCTGGGGGTAAAAATGCGCCCGCCAGGCCCGCTGGCCCCCGGCGGGGTTGGCGACATCGCCGCTGATCTCGACATTGAGTACCGGCGTGCCCGTCTGGAGGACCTGGCGATACAGAGGATCGAGCTGATCGGCCAAACCCGGGACCATCTCCCGGACGGTCCGCCCCAGGTGGGCGGCGGCGAGTTGGCCATTAAGCCCCGCCAGGTAGGCGTTGATCCGCTGGTAACGCAGTTCGGTGTCAACGACGAACAGCCCGACCGGGGCGTTGTCGTAGCAGGCCTGCATGTCCGCCAACTGCCGCCGGGACTGTTCCTCGCTGGACGCCAGGCGCCGCTCCAGTTCCTGACGCTCGGCGCGCGATCTTTCCAGTTCAGCGGTGCGGGCCTTGAGCTGTTCCTCCAGCGCGGCCACGCGCGCCAAGGGCGCTGCGCCGGGCCAAGCATCCTCCCGCGACGGGTTGCCATCATTCACCTGCGCTTTCCTCCCCCCTAACGACAGTTGGCCGGTAACTAAGAACTTCCGCCACTGATCGCCTAACCTGAAAAATAAAGAAATCCCAAGTGGTTAACCTTTTGGTACCTTAACCGGTACGCTATCCTAGCGCGTAAAGAATATCACCCAGAGACGTAAAATTCCGGCGACAAATCAGCCTCTGCCGCCGCATCGGCCCCTCCTGATCCGACCCGGGTGGCTGGAACAAGATCTACCGCTGGCTCAACATCAAGCTCAGCACCCGCGCTCCCTGTGGTGTGTATCGCGCGAGCAACGCCTGGGCCAACTGCAAGGTGGACCTCCAGGTCCGGGTCTTCTACCCCAGCTTCCTCGCTATGGATATCCACCACCGGCCAGGGCTTGGCCTGGTCCGGGTCCTCGATGTCCTGTCCCAAACCTCCTCCAGTAGCCATGCTGGGCGATGACATCAGCCCCCGGAGATGGGCTACATTTATGGATATAGAAGGGACCATGACACGCCAGGGAGGGGTTCCATCCGGACTTAATCTCTGCAAAGGAAGACCCTGATGCCCAGATCACAGCCACCGACGACCGGCGCCCATCACCAACCCCCTTCACCGCTACCGCCCCAGTTACCGGACGTCGCGGCGGCGCCGACCACGACGAGCGACCCGCCTCTCCTGGAACCTGATCTGGAAGGTGCCCGCTACCCGGACGAGGCGCGGGCGAGAGCGCGGCGCCCAGCGCAGGAACCCGATTCCGGTGGCGATCGGGACCGCGATCAGGAGCGCGACCGCCAGATACGCAGCCTCTTCGAGAACGTCCCCATCGGCATGTTCAAGTCCACCCCGGCGGGTAAGTTCGTCTACGTCAACCCGGCCCTGGCCGCCATGCTCGGCTTCGACTCCCCCGCCGAGGCCATCGCCACGGTCAACCGCTCCTCCATCGCCGAGGCCGTATACGCCGACCCCAGCCGGCGGCCGGGGCAGGTCCAGGAACTCGAACGGGGCATCGGCACCTGGAAGACCTTCGAGAATCGCTACCGCCGTCGGGACGGCAGTCTGTGGACCGGCATCCTTACCTTCAGCGAACAGCCGGACCCCGCCACCGGCGAGCCCTTCCTCTACGGCTTCGTTGAAGACGTCACCGCGCGGCAGCAACAGGAGGAGGCCCTATTGCAGGCGCGGGAGGCGGCCGCTCGTCAGGCCGGCGAGCAACGCTTGGGGGCCCTCATCGAGCAAGGCCTGGCCGGCGTGGGCGAGACTGACCTCCAGGGCCGCGTGACGCGGTTCAACGACCGCTTCTGCCAGATCATCGGTTACGACCCGGAGGCCCTACGGGGCAAGTCGCTCCAGGACATTATCTGGCCCGCGGACTGGGGCGAGGATCAACGCCAACGGGAACAGCTCTTGCGCGGCGAAGCGAACGGTATCTATGAGAAGCGCTATCGTCGGCAGGACGGGGGTGTCGTCTACGCCCAGGTCTCCGGCGCCCTGCTGCGCGACGCCCAGGGGGAGCCGACCGGCTTTCTGGCCCTGGTTACCGACATCACCGCCCTCAAGGAGGCGGAACGCAAACTGCTTGACAGCGAGCAGCGCTATCGCGCCCTCACCGCCGATCTGGAGGGCCAGGTGGCGGCGCGCACGGCCGAACTCGGCGCCAGCTCCCGTTACGCCCGCAGCCTGCTCGAGGCCAGCCTGGACCCCCTGGTGACCATCAGTGCGGAGGGCAAGATCATGGATGTCAACCGCGCCACCGAGGAGGCCACCGGCATCCCCCGCGAGCAACTCATCGGCACCGACTTCTCCGATTACTTCACCGACCCCGCCCAGGCCCGCGCCGGCTATCAGCGGGTCTTCTTCCAGGGGCGGGTCAAGGACTACCCCCTGGCCCTGCGCCACGCCTCGGGCCGGGTGCTGGACGTACTCTATAACGCCAGCGTCTATGAGGACGACATGGGGCGGGTGGCGGGGATCTTCGCCGCCGCCCGCGACGTCACCGCGCTCAAGCGCTCCCAGCAGGAACTGGAGCGGACCAACCAGGAGGTCCTGCTGCTGGGCCAGATGACCGGGCTCCTGCAGAGCTGCGCCGCCATTGACGAGGCCCATCCCATCATCCTCGCCACCCTGGAACGGCTGTTCGCCGGGTCCGCGGGGTGTTGCTACCTGCTCAATGCCGGGGGCAACCTCCTGGAGGAGGTCGGCGCGTGGGGCGCTCCCCCGGCCAATACCGGCGCCACCATCGACCCCGCCAACTGCTGGGCCCTGCGCCGTGGCCACCCTCACGCCCGCGGCTTTGGGGACAGCATCAACCCTCCTTGCCATTACCTCAGCGCGGGAGAGGAGCCTTACATCTGCATCCCCCTCGAGGCCCAGGGGGTGGTGCTGGGCATCATCCACCTCCTCGTGGATGGCGGCGACAGCCAGCCCGAGCGACGGGAACGGACCCAGCACCTGGCCGTGGCGGCCGCCGATAGCATTAGCCTGGCCCTCGCCAACCTACGGCTGCGCGAGAGCCTGCACGCATTGTCCATCCGTGACCCCCTCACCGGGCTCTACAATCGCCGCTTCATGGAGGAGTCCCTGGAGCGCGAACTCATGCGCATGACCCGCATCGACAAGCCCTTGGCCGTGGCCATCTTCGACATCGACTTTTTCAAGCCCTACAACGATAACTACGGCCACGACGCCGGCGACGCGGTGCTCAAGGAAGTCGCCAACCTGATGCTGGGTTTCCGCCTGGGCAGCGATGTCGCCTGCCGCTACGGTGGCGAGGAGTTCGTGCTGGTGCTGCCAGAGCTTGGGGTTGACCAGGCGGCCAAGCGCCTGGACCGGTTCCGCCTCGCCGTCAGCCAACTGTCCGTGCAACACCGGGGGCAGGTGCTGCCGACGATCACCATCTCCATCGGCGTGGCGGTCTTTCCCGGCCACGGCCGGCTGGGCAAGGACCTGCTCAAGCTGGCGGACACGGCCCTCTATCGCGCCAAGCAGGCCGGGCGTAACCGGGTGGAGTTGGCCAGTACCGAGGCGCCGCTGACCTTGCCGGTGGCGGGAAGCTAAGGGCCGAGTCCCGGCCGGGGATCAGCTAGCTCGCCTGTCGGTCTCCGCTTCCTGGTCGATAGAGAAGTCAGCGCCCTGGTTAGCGTGAAAGTCACCAGGCCTGTCTGTCATCATCAGGGGTGTGGCGCGCCGCCTCATGAGAGTTAGCGCGAAGGTCACACCAAAGCCTTTCATTTTCAGGTGGTTGGCGCGCCCCTCATGACAGTTAGGTTCAAACGACTTGATCCTGACGCGCTAAAGGCACCCCAGGCGCAGCAAGCCGTACTTCGCCGACAGCGACCCGCGCCTGATGGACGAACCGCCGGATGAGCTCGGGTGACTTGACCCTTCTGGAGACCTCGACACCACTGATCACATCCACCGCATAGGGCCGTACCTGCTCGATGGCAGCGCGGACATTCTCGGGTGTCAGGCCGCCGGCCAGGATCAAGGGTACCGAGAGCTCATCACAAATACGGCCAGCGCTCCCCCAGTCGAGACTCACCCCGGTCCCCGCGGGCATCTCGCCCGTGCGGGCGTCCAGCAGGATCGCGGCGACCCCGGTGGACTCCAGGGCACGGGCCGCCGCGGGGGGGTCGGTGATCTCCCCAGCCGCCAGGCCGGTGGCCACGTCGATGCGCAGGGCCCGGATCAGGCCGATGCCCAGCGGGGCCAGGGCCCGCGCGATCGCCCCGGTCTCCGCCAGGGTGTTGTCGGTATGCAGTTGGACCAGATGAGGGCGGAGCTCGCGGGCGAGGCCGATGACCTGGTCGGTGCCACCACCACAGACCAGGGCGCGGGTGATCATCGGCGGGACCCGGGCGAACAGGGCACGTGCCTCCTCGCGCGACAGGTTCCAGGGGACCGGCACCGGGTACTCCACCACAAACCCCAGGCAGTCCGCGCCGGCGGCGACCCCCCAGGCGACCTGGTCGGCGTCCGTGTTGCCGCAGATCTTGACCCGGACCATTACTCGTTGCCCCATGACTGGACCAGGCGCCGGACGGCAGCCGCGGTATCGGCGGCCTTGAGGATCGCGGTCCCCACCAGGACGCCCGACCCCCCGGCCGCGATCACCCGCCGGGCCTCGTCCGGGGTGGAGATCGCGCTCTCGCTGATCGTCCGGATGCCGGGGGGGACCCGCCCTAGCAGCCGCAGGGTGTTGGCGACCGTGCCCGCGTCGCATTCGAGCTGGCGGATGTCCCGGTTGTTGATGCCCAGCAGGTCCAGGTCCAGGGTCAGGGCCAGGCGCAGTTCGTCCTCGTCATGCACCTCCACCAGGGTCTCCAGCCCGGCGCGATGGGCCTCGGCGTGCAAGACCTGGAGCAGCGGCCAGTCGAGCTGAGAGACCATGAGCAACAGGCAGGCCGCGCCCCGCTCCCGCCGCTCCCAGACCTGTCGCGGCTCGGTCACAAAGTCCTTGCACAGGACCGGCACGGCGCTGGCGGCGGCGACCGTCTGCAACAGCTCCAGGCTGCCGCCGAAGTGGGGACCCTCGGTGACAACGGACAGGCAGGCCGCGCCCGCCGCCACCATGGTTTGGGCAAGGGCCGCCGGGTCGCGGCCGGCGAGCAGGTCCCCTTCCTTGGGGCTGCGGACCTTGACCTCGGCGATCAGGGGCAGGCGGCCCGCGTCCCGGGCGGCCTGCAGGGCGGCGGTGAAGCGACGTTCACCGGGTTCGTGGCTCATCGGCCCTCCGCAGCGATGCGGTTGGACTCGGCGATCAGCTCGTCCAGCTTGCGGCGGGCCGCCCCGCTGTCGATCAGCTCCGCCGCCAGCCGCGCGCCGCTCCCCAGGTCCGCCGCCTTGCCGCCCACCAGCAGGGCCGCCGCGGCGTTGGCGATGACCATGGCCCGCCGTGCCCCCTGTTCCGTGCCGTCCAGGATGCCCTGCACCAGCAGGGCGTTCTGCTGGGGATCGCCGCCCGACAGATCTTCATAGGTGTAGGTCGGCAGCCCGAAATCGGCGGGCGTGATTTCATACTTCTTGGCCCACCCGTCCTTGACCTCGGCCACCAAGGTCTTGCCGATCACCGAGATTTCGTCCAGCCCATCCAGACCATGCACCACCAGGGCATGCCTGAACTCAAGGGCCACCAGGATGTCGGCCATCATCGACACCAGATCCGATTTGTAGACCCCCAGGACATGGCGCAGCGCATTGGCTGGATTGATCAGGGGACCGATGATGGTGTAGAAGATGGTCTTGATCCCCAGGGCCATCTCGGGGGGCAGCACCTTGTGCATCACCGGGTGAAAATTGGGCGCGTAGAGAAAGCCGATACCCGCCCGCTCGATCAGCCGTTCGGCCTGGGCCGGGGAGAGGTCGATGGCCACCCCCAGCCGCTCCAGGACGTCGGCGCTGCCGGAGGATGAGGATAGGGAGCGGCTGCCGTGCTTGGCCACCGGAATGCCCGCCGCCGCGGCCACCAGGGAGACCGTGGTGGAGCAGTTGAAGGTGGGACGGCCACCGCCGGTGCCGCAGGTGTCGATGAGCTCACCGTCCACCCGGGGATGGATCTGCTCACAGTTGGCCCGCATGGCGCGGGCGATGGAAGCTACTTCCTGGATCGTGGGTCCCTTCATCAGCAGGGCGACCAGGAAGCCGGCGATCTGCAGGTCGGTGACCTCGCCGCTGCGGATACCGCCGATGATGCGGAAGATCTCCTCTTCCTGCAGGTGTTCGCCAACCGTCAGTTTGCGCAATGCCGCTCGGATCATGGCTAGGTCCTCCACCTGCTCACAGGCTGAACTTGTAGTTGCGGAAGGCCATCAGGGTGGTGGTCGTGGTGATCGCCTCCAGGCCCTGGAGTTTTTCGGTGACGATCTCCGCGAGCCGCTCATACTCGGCGCTCTGGATGATGGCCACCAGGTCATAGTCACCGGCCACCGAATAGACGTCGACGACCTCGTCCATCGCGGCCAGTTGCTTGGCGGTGGCCGGAACCTTGCCGCGCGCCACGTTCATCATCACCAGGGCTCTGATCATTTGGTTTTCTCTCAGAAACAATGGAAGAAAGGAAAGCACCCGCCACGCCTGGGTAGGGCATGAACCCTGCCGCTCATGAGCGCGACCATGCTTCAGGATTTAGCGTGAGGGTCACGAGAATGTCTTCATTATCAGGGGCGTGGCCTGCCGCCTCATGACAGATAGCGTGAAATACACGGGAAAGTCACTCATTATCATACGGTTGGCTCGCCGTCTCATGAGAGCTGGCGTCACTCATGGGGTCGCGCGGGTCATCACCACAACGCCACCGCCTGGAGCAGGCACCAGGCCATGGCGCCAGCGACCAGGTCGTCGAGCAGGATGCCGAACCCCCCGGTGACGCGACGGTCCAGGGGACCGATGGGCCAGGGCTTGAGGATATCGAAAAACCGGAACAGGACCAGGCCCAGCAGGATCCAGGCCCAGCCCGGCGGGGCCAGGGCCATGGTGACCAGATAGCCGAGGATCTCGTCCCAGACGATGGCCCCCGGGTCCCCGCCACCGAGTTCCCGGGCGGTCTTGTCGCAGGCCCAGAGGCCAATCAGGAAGAGGCCGACCAGGACCAGGATATAGGCCCCGGGAGGAAGCCCCTGGAGGAGCAGGTAGAAGGGAATGGCGACGAGGGTACCCACCGTACCCGGGGCCCAGGGCACCAGGCCGGCACCAAAGCCGAAGGCCAGCCAATGATGGGGTCGGCGCCAGTCGAAACCGGGGCGCTCGACGGCTGAAGCCACCATGTCCCTAGCCCGCGTCCGGAAAGTGGTTGTAGCCCATCCGTTCCGGGGTCCAGCGGCTCCCGTCGGGCCCCAGGCAAAAGAGCCCGGGGGCTGGGAGAATGCGGCCGATAGGGGTCAAAGCCAGCCCCAGGCGATCGGCAAGGGCGGGCAGTTCGCCGGCCCGCGCCGGTGGCAGGGTGAAGCAAAGCTCATAATCGTCCCCGGAGGCCAGGGGCAGTGACCAGTCCGGTGCCCGGGCAAGTCGCGTGGACACCGCCGGCGACAAGGGCAGCGCGGCCAGTTGGATCTCGGCCCCCAGGTTGGGAGTGGCGGCGCCACCCTCCTCAATGCAGTATCCCGGCGAAGAGGCGTCCCCCCCTCTCCGCTCCCCCGGGGCAACGGCGGCGCCACTCTCCTCCAGGATATGCCCCAGATCCGCCGCCAGACCATCGGAGATGTCGATCATGGCCGTCGCCAGCCCCCGCAGGGCCAGGCCCAGGGCAACCCTTGGGGTGGGGCGCTCCAGTCGGTCCCGAAGACCGGGCTCGACCTCAAGCCCCGCCAGCAGGTCGCGCAGGGCCAGACCGGCGTCGCCCAGGGTACCGCTGACGCACACCAGGTCGCCGGGGCGGGCCCCGGCGCGGCGGATGGCAAGTCCCGCGGGGACCAGGCCATGGACCTGGACCGAGATGCTCAGGGGTCCACGGGTGGTGTCGCCGCCCACCAGCGCCACGCCATGGTCCCGGGCCAGACCGGCAAACCCAGCGGCGAAAGCAGCCAGCCAGGCAGAGTCCTCCTTCGGCAGGGTCAGGGCCAGGGTCGCCCAGGCGGGCTCTGCCCCCATGGCCGCCAGATCGCTCAGACCCACCGCCAGGCACTTGTGGCCCAGGGCCTCGGGATCGACCTCGGGCAGGAAGTGCACCCCGGCCACCAGGGTGTCGATGCTCACCGCCAGTTCCTGGCCCGCGGGCACCCGCAGCAGGGCGCAATCGTCGCCGACGCCCAGGACCACGTCACCCCGCCCCGCCCCAAGGCGGGCGAAGTGGGCGCGAATCAGGTCGAACTCCGACACGCGCGCCTCAGCCCGGGCAGTCGCCCGAAGGGGAACCGCCGTGTGGACGGCGCGGCGCGAACGCCACCCAGGGTAGGGTGAAAGTCACGGCAAGGTTCTCATTTTCAGGGGTATGGCGCGCCCCCTCATGACGGTTTGCTCAAGGCTCTCGCCCGGTGGGGGGCGTCTCCGGCCGCTTCCCGGCGGCCGGGGTGGAGCTGGCGGCTGAGGACCCGCTGGCGGGGGAGGCGGACCTGGCCTTGCGGCCCGCGGTGGACGGGGGCTCGGACGAAGGCGCGGCGCCATCGCCACCCTGGGGGGTGAACTCGGCGGGACGCAGGGCCCGGGCCAGGCGATCGAGAATGCCGTTGACGTAGCGGTGACTGTCGTCGGTGCTGCCGAATTCCTTGGCCAGTTCCACGGTTTCGTTGAGGATGGCACGGAAGGGGATCTGCGGGCTCTGAGCCAGTTCATAGACCCCCAGGCGCAGGATGGCCAGGTCCACCGGGGTCACCTGGCGCAGGGGGCGATCCAGGACGGTCTCCAGTTGACGGTCCAGGTCCTCGACCCGCTCTGGCACACCGCGCAGCAGTTCCTGGAACAGGTTGAGGTCGTAGACGGCATCCGCCAGGGACTGCTGCTCGCCCTTGAGGAGACCAAGCCCCTCGGCGATGACCTGCATCCAGGCCGGGTCATCGAAGAAATGGCGCATGATGGCCGCCGGTTCCTGGCCGGTCATCTGCCATTGGTAAAGGGCGAGCACGGCATAGCGCCGCGCCTGACTACGACGGCCTGACATCTCAGGCCAACTGGCGCAGCAGGTTGACCATCTCGATGGCCGACATGGCCGCCTCGGCGCCCTTGTTGCCCGCCTTGGTGCCGGCGCGCTCGATGGCCTGGTCGATGGAATCGACGGTGAGGACGCCAAAGGCCACCGGCAGGCCATGTTGCAGGCTGACGTGGGCCAGGCCCTTGACGCACTCGCCAGCGACGTAGTCGAAGTGCGGCGTGCCGCCGCGGATGACGGCACCCAGGGCGACGATGGCGTCATAGCCGCCCTGGGCGGCCAGGTGCTGGACGGCCACCGGCATCTCGAAGGCCCCGGGGACGCGGACGACCACCAGGTCGGCCTCCTCCGCGCCATGGCGCTTGAGGGTATCGACGGCGCCGGCCAGCAGGCTCTCGGTGATGAAGGCGTTGAAGCGCGACACCACCAGGCAGAAGCGCGCGCCGGCAACCCGCAGGTCGCCCTCGATGGTCTTGATCATTTGATTCACCAAAGACTTAAGGGGTGGACATGAACACGCAGGCCAGGCCCTGTCAGGGGCCGGGGTGAAGGAGGCCGTCCTTCACGGGCATCAAGCGCGAGGGTGACCGCTGTCAGAGGAGATGGCCGCCATCGCTACCGACGTAATCGACCACCTCCAGATCGAAGCCGGAGATGCCATGCATGGCCCGGGGGGCGCTCATGACGCGCATCTTGCGCACGCCGATGTCGGCGAGGATCTGGGCCCCGATGCCATAGGTGCGCAGTTCACTGCGATCCTTGGAGCGGGTGGGAATGCCCTCCTCGCCCTTGACCCGCGGGCTCAGGGCCTTGAACCGCCCCAGCAGGTCCTCGACCCGGTCGCGATTGCGCAGCACGACGATGACGCCCTCCCCCGCCTTGGCTACCTGGCGCATGACGTCCCGCAGGGGCCAGCCACAGCCGGGATGCTGGGTGCCGAAGAGATCGCACAGGGAGTTCTGGAGGTGGACGCGGACCAGGACCGGGCGCTCCGCGGCGATCTCACCCCGGACCAGGGCCAGGTGCAGGTCATCGTCGATGCTGTCGCGGTAGGCGAGGATGCGGAAGGGGCCGAACTCGGTAGGCAGTTCGCAATCGCACTCGCGGCGAACGGTCTTCTCATGGCTGACGCGGTAGTGGATGAGATCGGCAATGGTGCCGATCTTGAGGCCATGGGTCTGGGCGAAGGCCTCCAGATCCGGCCGCCGGGCCATGGTGCCATCCTCGTTGAGGATCTCGACGATCACCGCCGCCGGTTCCAGACCCGCCAGCCGCGCCAGGTCGCAGCCCGCCTCGGTATGGCCGGCGCGCACCAGGACGCCCCCGGGCTCGGCCATGAGGGGGAAGATGTGGCCGGGATGGACCAGGTCCCGGGGCTGGGCGTCCGCCGCTACCGCGGCGCGGATGGTGGTCGCCCGGTCCGCGGCGGAGATGCCGGTGGTAACCCCGGTCGCGGCCTCGATGGACAGGGTGAAGGCCGTGGAGTGCGGGGCCTGGTTTTCCATGACCATGAGCGGCAGGCGCAGGCGCTGACAGCGCTCCTTGGTCAGGGTCAGGCAGATCAGCCCCCGGCCGTATTTGGCCATGAAATTGATCGCCTCCGGCGTCACCCGGTCGGCGGCGAGCAGCAGGTCACCCTCATTCTCCCGGTCCTCGTCATCCATGATGACGACCATCTTCCCCTGACGCAGGTCAGCGATGATCTCTTCCGTGGTGTTCAGATTCATGGCGGGGACGGGTTCACGATGGACGGCCAATACAAAGGACGGAGTTTAACAAATCGGCGGGGGTGAACACCGCGTTTTTCCCCGGCCGCCAGCATTCTGCGCGGCTGGGCCTGGGAGCCAGAGGCCTTAACCCCCCGGGCATTGCCCCCGGTCTGATCGCCCCAATTAAGGCAACTTCAGCCTCGCATGCCCCGACGCAGTCAGTTTCGGGATCCACGTTCATCTTCGACGGACCCCGGCGGGATCGGCGGCTGGTGGCTGGTGACTGGCGGCTGGCGTGCCGCGGAACTTCCCGGAGCGGGACGTTTTTCCGTCATGGCCAGGGAGGGTCTGAACTTGCTGAAGCATTCGATCCAGCCAAAGCGGGCTGCGCGCTGAGTATAAAATCGCCCGCTCATGCCCCAAGGAGGTATCCACTCGTGAGACGCCCTGCCCGGCACCCGTTCCTGAACCAAGTCCCGCTCTTCCCGCTGCTTTGCCTGCTGCTCTGCCTGCTGGCCTTGCCGGCCCGGGCGACGGCGGAGCACTTCTACTTCGTGCAGATCACCGACAGCCACTTTGGCTCCGACGACAACCTGGAGCGGGGTCGCCGCGTGGTGGAACGGGTCAATCAGTTGCCCATGCCGGTGGAATTCGTCGTCCACACCGGGGACATCCTCGCGGACCTGATCCTGGACCCCAAGGTGGTGGACCAGACCCTGGAGGTGATGAACGGTTTCCAGCCTCCCCTCTATTACATTCCCGGCAACCACGACATCCACCAGGAAAACTCGGACCAGGCCCTGGCGGTCTATCGGGAGCGGTTCGGCCCCCTGGTGCGGGTGGAGGAGATCGGCGGGGTGGTGGCGATCTTTCTCTACGTGGAGCCCGCGGCGCGTGACTGGCCGGTCATCCCCGGCTTCGATCCTTTGGCGGAACTGGAACAGGCCCTGGCCCGGGCAGGGGACCGGCCGGTGCTGCTCTTCCAGCATACCCCTCCCGTCGGGGGATTCTTTCGCAACAAGCTGCAACGCGGCTGGGACGAGGAGCAGCGCCGACGCTGGGAGGACCTGGTGAGTCGCCACCCGGTCAAGGGGGTCTTCACCGGCCATTATCACAAGGACGAACTGCACTGGCTGGGCAAGACCCCCATCTTCGTCGCCGCGCCCATCGCTGGTTACTGGGGCCGGCAGACCAGCTTCCGCCTTTACGAATACCGCGACGGGGTGATCAGCTACCGGACCCTCTACCTGGAGTGAGGGGCTGCCGGCTGGCCGCCCTGGCGGAGCCAGTCCGGTACCTGGGCCCCCTCCAGGATGGGGGCGACCGCATGGCCCTGGACCATTTCGATGCCGCGGCGCCGGATATCCGCCAGCAGGGCCGGGGTCTCGACGCAGGTGGCGATGAGGGGGATGTTGAGGGCCTTGGCGACCGAACAGATCAGGGCCGCCACCGGCCGGCCATCCTGCCGCGGCGGATGCTTTTGCAGCAACTCAGCGAGGATCTTGAGGCGATTGACCTTGAGGGCGGGCAGGTCGATCAGGGGCAGGAGGCCACTGCCAAAGTGATCGATCTGGGTCAGGACGCCCAGTTCGGCCAGGGCCTCGATGCGCGGCGCGATCCGGGCCAGATCGGCCTGGAGGACGCTGTCCTCCACTTCCAGGCGCAACCACTCCAGGCTGAACTCCAGATCCTGTGACACCTGGGCGCAGCAGGCTGCCAGGTCCAGCTCGAGAAATTGGCTGGCGCTCATGTTCAGGCCCAAGGGCACCAGGGCCAGGCCCATGCGCTGCCACTGCCGGGCCTGGTGGATCAACTGGCGCAGACTCCAGTCGGCGAAGGCGTTGCCCAGGTGATGCTGGCGGACCAGGGCCATGACCTCCGCGCCCGTCAGGGTCCCCCGTTGCGGGTGGTCCCAGCGCACGAAGGCCTCCAGGGCCTGCAGGCTGCCGGTCTGGGCATGGAGGATGGGCTGATAGACGAAATAGAGGGCCTTGGCCTCCAGGGCCGCCGCCAGTTCCCCACGGGCGGGGGGCATCAGCCCCTCCTCGGGCAGCATCCCCTGATCGAAGAGCCGGAAGCCATCCCGACCGCCGCGTTTGACCTGGTAGAGGGCCAGATCCGCCCGCTCCAGCAAGGCCTCCTGCTCGGCGGCGTCCTGGGGGCAGACCGCGGCACCGATGCTCGCGCCGATCTCGATAGTGTGCCCCTGCACCTGATAGGGCTGGCGGATGGCCGTCAGGACCCGGGCGGCCACCCGATCCACATCCTGGGTGCTGCTGACATGGAACTGGATGATGGCAAACTCATCACCCCCCAGGCGGGCCACCACATCCTGATCCCGCACCTGCTGGCGCAAGCGCTGGGCGACCTGGATCAGGAGGCCATCCCCCACGGGATGGCCATATTGGTCGTTGACGGGTTTGAAGCGGTCCAGATCGATCATCAGCACCGCGCAGTGCACATTGTCCCGCAGGCTGAGGGTGACGGCCTCCTGGAGCTTGCGCTCGAACATGGCGCGATTGTTCAGCCCGGTGAGGGGGTCCGCCAGGGCCAGTTGTTCCAGGCGGAGGCGGTCGAGGTGCTCCAGGAGCATCTCCCGCAACTGGGCCGCCCCCTCCAGATCCGTATCCCGCCAGGGCAGGGCCTGGCCCTGGGTCTGTTCGCTCCAGGCCTGGAAGGAGGTGCGGGGGGTCAGTTCCAGCAGGGGGTCCTGGCTGCCGTCACGCTCCCGGGGCTTGCCGGCCCAGGTCACCCGCTCCACCTGTTCAACCCGGAGCAGGACGAGGAAGTCCCGGTCGGTGAGGGGCAGATAGAGGAGGCCGCTGGCAAAGCGGACCAGGGCCGGGTGTTTTTCCAGGGCCGGGGGGATGGCGGCATAGGCGGAGACCTGGCGCCGGTCGTAGGTATCCAGCCAGTTCTTCAGGGCGCTGAGACTGGCCTCGTCGGGGACCTGGCCGCTGAAATGGCTCTGGTCGTCCAGGTAGGCCCAGGCCCCCTGGGCCTCGAAGGCCTCGCGGAAGCGCGCAAGCTGGGTGGCGATGACCTGCTTGCCGCCGCCCACCGCCTGCAACTCCAGACGCGCCTGAGACCGGGCGCCGTGATGGCCATGGCGCGCCCGCTCCAGGGCGAGGCGGTGCAGGTCGGTCATGTGGATGGCGGCCACCGTGGCCAGGTGCTCGCACAACTGACGGCTGGCGAAGGATACCCGGCGCGGCGCCAGGTGATGGCAGGCGATCAGCCCCCAAAGCTGGCCGGCCACCAGGACGGAGACGCTGAAGGAGGCCTCCACCCCCATGTGTTGCAGATACTGGATGTGCGTGGGGTGAACGGCGCGCAGCTCCGAGTGGGTGAGATCGACCTCCAGGCCGGGGGAGGCGGCAAGCACCGGCACCGGCTCGGCGCCGATGTCCGGTATGAGGCGTTGCCGCTTGATCAGATAGAGGCGCCGCGCGTTGGCTGGCACGTCACTGGCGGGAAAGTGCAGCCCCAGATAGCCCTCGACCCCGGGCCGGAGGATCTCGGCCACCACCTTGCCGTGCCAGCCGGGAAGGAATTGGTAGAGCATCACCCGGTCGTAGCCGGTGATCCGCGCGACCGCGCGCATCAGGGCCTCGGCGGCCGCCTGCGCGTTGTCCACCACCGCCAGTTGATGCATCCCCCGCGCCAGCAGTTCGTTCCCGGCGCCGAAGGTCGGGGCCTGGCCGGCCTCCATTTCCACCAGGTCAAAGTCGCCGGCCAGGTGCACGGCGGCGATCACCGGCCGTCCATTCAGATGCAGGGCCCGCAGCCCCGGATCGGGCAACACGGCCTGGCCCTCGTCCTGGGGCTCCCGCCCAAAAAGATCCTCCGGCAGGGCCCGGCGCCAGTCCTGACCCAGCAGACCCCGGGGCTCCCGCCCCAGCCAGTCGTCGGCGTTGGCGGAGACGGCGGCGATACGACCCGTGCGCCGGTCGATGGCCAGCAGGCAGCCGCTGGGCTGGATGCTGTCGGCCAGGTGCAGGTCGGCCGTCTTGCAGTCACCAAAGGGGGCGTTGATCATCGGCAGTCCCAAGGAAAAGGGGCGGAAGGACGGCGCGGGAGGCGGAGGCGAAGTCCGGAAGATGATATCCCGCCAGGCCCATTCCAATCGGGGTCAGTGAACATCACTCCGCGACCCGAACCGGGCTAGGCAATCCTGCCAGCCCCCAGGCGCCTGGTCATCATCCCCAGCCCCTCTGGCGCAGGGCTTCGTAGAGGCAAATGCCGGTGGCGACGGAGACGTTGAGGCTTTCGACGCCGCCGAGCATGGGCAGGCGGGCAAGGTAATCGCAGCGCTCCCGGGTCAGGCGGCGCAGGCCGCGACCCTCGCTGCCGAGGACCAGGGCCAGAGGGCCCTTCAGATCGAGCGCATAGAGATCCGTCTGGGCCTCGCCGGCCAAACCGACCAGCCAGATGCCGCGGGCCTTGAGGGCGTCCAGGGTGCGGGCCAGGTTGGTGACCTGGACGTAGGGCACCGTCCGGGCCGCGCCGCTGGCGACCTTGGCCACGGTGGGGGTGAGCCCGACGGCGTTGTCCCGGGGGGCGATGACGGCCTGGACCCCCACGGCGTCGGCGCTGCGCAGACAGGCCCCAAGGTTGTGTGGGTCCTGGACCTCGTCGAGGACGAGGAGGAAGGGCGGCCGGTCCAGGCGATCCAGCAGGGCGTCCAGATCGGCCTCACCCCGGCTGGCGGGGATCTTGACCCAGGCCAGGGCCCCCTGGTGGTTGAGGCTGGGCGCCACCCGTGCCAGATCCTCGGCCTCCACCTGCCGGATCCGGACGCCAGCCTCTCGCGCCAGGTCCGCCAATTCAGCTAACCGACGGTCACGGCGCTTGCGCTCCAGCCAGACCTCCACCAGGTCCGACCTGCCGTCCGGCCCCGCGCCGGGGGCCCCGGGACGCAGGGCGGCGCGCACGCTATGGATACCGCCGATGGGCGACAGGCCGGCGGGGACGGCCAGGGAGGGATCGGGGGCCATGGCTCAGGCCTAGCTGGCGCGGGGACCCTGGTTTAGTTGCGCCGCCTGCGGGGCTTGGCGGGGGCCTCTCCCCTGCCCTGCTCCGCCCGCTTGGCCAGGACGAAGTCGATCTTGCGCTCGTCGAGGTTGACAGCGGCGACCTGGATGCGCACCCGATCCCCGAGGCGATGGACGATGCCGGTGCGCTCGCCGGTGAGGCGATGACCGATGGGGTCGTAGTGGTAGTAGTCGTTGTCCAGGGCCGTGATGTGCACCAGGCCATCGACGTAGATGCCGTCCAGTTCGACGAAGATGCCGAAGGAGTTGACGCTGGTGATGGTGCCGTCGAACTCCTCGCCCAGCTTGTCCTGCATGTACTCGCACTTGAGCCAGGACTCGGCGTCGCGGGTGGCCTCGTCGGCGCGGCGCTCGGTGCCCGAGCACTGCTCCCCGATCCCCTGGAGGATCGTCTTGGTGTAGTCAAAGTCCTCGGCCTTGCCGCCGGCCAGCAGGTGCTTGATGGCGCGATGGACGATGAGGTCGGGGTAGCGGCGAATGGGGGAGGTGAAGTGGGTGTAGGCCGGGTAGGCCAGGCCGAAGTGACCGACGTTGTCGGAGCTATACATGGCCTGAGGCATGGAGCGCAACAGCACCGTCTGAATCAGGTGGCGATCCGGGCGGTCCTTGGCGGCCTCCAGCAGAATGGCGTAGTCCTGGGTGGTGGGCTTCTTGCCGCCCCCCAGGCTGAGGCCCAGTTCGCCAAGGAAGGTGCGCAGGTCGTTGAGCTTTTCTTCCTTGGGCGTTTCGTGGATGCGATAGAGGGCCGGCAGTTTGTGGCGCTCGAAGAGGCGCGCCGCCGCCACGTTGGCCGCCAGCATGCACTCCTCGATGAGGCGGTGGGCGTCGTTGCGCACCAGGGGGTGGATGGCGGCGATACGGCCCTGGTCGTTGAACTCGAAGCGGGTCTCGGTGGTATCGAAGTCAATGGCCCCGCGCTCGGTCCGCGCCTGGTGCAGGGTCTGGAAGAGGCGATGCAGTTCCTGGAGGTGGGGTACGACCCCTTTGAAGCGTTTGACCAGGGCCGGATCGGCGTCCACCACCAGGGCGGCCACCTGGTCGTAGGTCAGGCGGGCCTGGGAGCGCATCACCGCCGGGAAGAACTTGGAGCGGCTCACCTTGCCGTCCAGGCTGATCAGCATCTCGCAACTGAGGCAGAGGCGGTCGACCTCCGGGTTGAGGGAGCAGAGGCCGTTGGAGAGGACCTCTGGCAGCATGGGGATGACCCGGTCGGGGAAGTAGACCGAGTTGCCGCGGCTATGGGCCTCCTGGTCCAGGGCCGTGCCCGGGGCCACGTAGGCGGAGACATCGGCGATGCACACCAGCAGGCGCCAGCCCTTGGGCTTGCGCTCGCAGTAAACGGCGTCGTCGAAGTCGCGGGCGTCGGCGCCGTCGATGGTCACCAGGGGGACCTGGCGCAGATCGACGCGCCCGGCCTTGGCGGACTCGGGCACCTCGGCGTCCAGACCCGCGATCTCCGCCAGGACCGCGTCGGGGAACTCCACCGGCAGGTCATGGGTGCGGATGGCGATGTCCGTCTCCATGCCGGGTGCCATGTGGTTGCCCACCACCTCGGCGACGCGACCGATGGGCTGGGTACGCTTGGTGGGCTGGTCGGTGATCTCGGCGACGACGATCTGGCCCTGCTGGGCGGCGCCGATGCGATCGCTGGGGATGATGATGTCGTGGGCCAGGCGCTTGTTGTCCGGCACCACGAAGCCGACGCCACCCTCCTGGTAAAAGCGCCCCACCACGGTGCGGGTGTTGCGGGCCAGGATCTCCACCACCGAGCCCTCCAGCCGCCCGCGGGCATCGCGGCCGATGACCCGCACCACCGCCCGGTCGTTGTGGAACAGGGCCTTCATCTGGCGGGGGTAGAGATAGACGTCATCGCCCCCTTCATCGGGGATGAGAAAACCGAAGCCGTCGGGGTGGCCAATGACTCGCCCGGCGATCAGGTCGCGGCGGTTGACCAGGCAGAAGGCGTCCTTGCGGTTACGCACCAGTTGGCCGTCGCGGACCATGGCGGCGAGGCGCCGCTCCAGGGCGACGCGGTCCTCGTCCCCGTCCAGGTCGAGGGCCGTCGTCAGTTCCTCGAAGACCATGGGCACCCCGGCCTGGGTCAGGGTCTCCAGGATGAACTCGCGGCTGGGGATGGGGTTGGCGTACTTGCGCGCCTCGCGCTGGCGATGGGGGTCGGCGAGGCGGGGGGAGGTGGATTTGCTGCGTCTGGCCACTCGGTTGACTGTTTCGTTGCTGATGGAATTGGTCGCTAGTGTACCCTTGACAGCGCGGCCCTGTCTCATTAGGATGGCGGCCTTCCAGAGTGGGGCTGAAGGCCCACCGAGGAACACCCTGCCGGGGTGGCGGAATTGGTAGACGCGCAAGTTTCAGGTATTTGTGGGCGAAAGCCCGTGGAGGTTCAAGTCCTCTCCTCGGCACCAAGATTCAACATAAAGGCTCCCTCGCGGAGCCTTTTTTGTTTTCGCCCTCGCGCCTTCCCATCCCATCGTCACTGCCGTTGGCGTGAAATACCCCAGCGACTCCAGGGCGGCTTGAACCCGATCGCCCCCCTTGGGGCTATCAGGCCAGGTCGGCGACCAGGGATTCGCGGGTGGCGGGCGTGGCCTCGACCTGGTAGTGGTAATTGGCGTGGGCGATGCCGAGGGTCAGGCCGGCACCGGCCTTGAGATCCGCGGCCATGGCATCGCTAAGCTCGAAGCGCAAAAAATGGACCGAGGAGGTCTTGGCGGCGTTCTCCCGCTCCAGATCCTCGTCGGCGATGGCGTGGACCGGGTCATGGCCCGCGACCTGGACCCAGACCTGGTCCTCGATACCGATGAGCCTGGCCAGGGCCACCTTGCGCTCCTCGCTGTCCGGGAACTCGACCATGAAGGTGGCCTTGAGGTTACGGCCATCGGGAATGAGTGGGTTGTAGGCATTGAGTTCGTCCTGGATGCCCTCCTCCTCGAAGATGCGCTCGATGCGCAACATCTCCTGAATCTGATACTGCATGGTCAGCCGGTCCTCGAAATAGAGGGTGGCGTTGGGACCGATCGGGACCTTGCGCTGGCGCTTGTGAGCGATGACCCTGGCGCGGAACTCCTTACGGATCTTCGCGTACTGTTCGAGGCTGTAAAGATCGGTGGCGGTCAGTTGGCTCATGGGTGAGTAATCTCCGCGAATCCAGGGGCTTCAAAGGCCGTAGGCGATACGCAGCAGGGTCAGCGGGTGTTTGGGCGCGGTGCCATCCTTGAGACCATGGCCGATATGTTGGCCGGCCATGGGACAGTCGCTACCGTAGTAATCGGGCTTGAGTTGCCGGACCTTGTTGACTACCGGGGTGACGATCTTCATCGAATAATTGTGGAACTCCTTTTTGACGGCATAGGTACCGTCATGGCCGGAGCACCGCTCGATGACCTCGATCCGGGTATCCGGAATCAGCGCCAGAATTTCGCGAGTCTTCTGGCCAAGATTCTGCACCCGCTGATGACAGGCGGCGTGATAGGCCACGGTGCCCAGGGGTTGCTTGAAATCCGTCCGCAACTTGCCGTGTTTATGGCGGATCATCAGGTATTCGAAGGGGTCGAAGATATGCTCACGGATCTTCTGGACCCGCGCGTCCTCGGGAAACATGAGCGGTAATTCCTGCTTGAACATTAGGACGCAGGAAGGGATCGGCGCCACGATGTCCCAGCCCTCCGCCACCAGTCGCAGCAGGACGGGGAGGTTCTCTTCCATGTGGTCCCGGACGGTTTCCAGGTCACCCAGTTCCAGCTTGGGCATGCCGCAGCACTTTTCCTTGACCGGGATGGTGATGGGAATGGCGTTGTGCTCGAAGACCGCGACCAGGTCCAGGCCGACATCCGGCTCGTTGACGTTGTTGTAGCAGGTGGTGAAGAGGGCCACCTTGCCAGTGGTGGGTCCCGCCGCCTCACCCGTCACCCGCCGGCCGACCCGAGTCGCCAGTTGCTTGCGCAAGGTCCGGGAATGGTATTGGGGGATATGGGCCTGGGGGTGGACGCCCAGGGTCACTTCCAAGGCCCTGCGGCCAAGCTCGGACTGGTTGACGGCGTTGACCAGACCGGAGACCCCCGGCAGGCTGGCCAGGGCGCCAACAGTGTCGGTGCTAGAGAGGACCTTGTCGCGGGGCCGGGTCTTGCCCTGTTTGAACTTGACGGCCTTGGCGCGCAGCATCAGGTGGGGAAAATCAAGGTTCCAGGCGTGCGGTGGCACATAGGGACACTTGGTCATGAAGCAGAGGTCGCACAGGTAGCAATGATCGACCACCCGCCAGTAGTCCGCCTTGGCGACCCCATCCACCTCCAGGGTCGGGGACTCATCCACCAGATCGAACAGCTCGGGAAAGGACTGACAGAGACTGACGCACCGGCGGCAGCCATGGCAGATGTCGAACACCCGCTCCAGCTCCCGAAAGAGGTCCGCCTCGTCATAAAAGGTGGGATTGGTCCAGTCGAGACCGTGCCGGGTGGGCGCCTCAAGGCTGCCTTCGCGAATGGACATGGGCATGCTCCTGATGAATGCGATCCGATCAGGGGCGTCGCGTGAAGGAGGCACGGTGCCTCTCTCAGCCCGTCGGTTGCGCCCCTCTCACCGATTCGGGGCCCTTGGTCCCCGTGCTGGCGTGGGTGATGCGCGGCGACCAGCGGCCGCCGCGTGTTGCCCGTCAGGCGTCGAGGTTATCCAGGGCCTTCTGGAAGCGGTTGGCGTGGGAGCGTTCGGCCTTGGCCAGGGTCTCGAACCAGTCACCGATTTCGTCGAAGCCTTCCTCCCGAGCGGTCTTGGCCATGCCGGGATACATGTCGGTGTACTCGTGCGTCTCACCGGCGATGGAGGCCTTGAGGTTGTCGCTGGTGCCGCCGATAGGCAGGCCAGTGGCGGGATCACCGGAGGCCTCGAGATATTCCAGGTGACCATGGGCATGACCCGTCTCGCCCTCGGCCGTGGAGCGGAAGACGGCGGCAACGTCGTTGTAGCCCTCGACATCCGCCTTGGCGGCAAAGTAGAGGTAACGACGGTTGGCCTGGGATTCGCCGGCGAATGCCTCCTTGAGGCACTGCTCGGTCTTGCTGCCTTTGAGTTCCATGAAGTTCCTCCAATGCGTGTTGTGGTGTCAGATGAACCGTGGGATCAGTTCGGGAATCAGCGGGCACTTGTCCGGACCTCGCCGGTCAACCGGGCCAGTCCCTTCAGCCCAGGGCGGCCTGGCAATAGGACAGCAGGGCCGCCGGAAAAAGACCGAGCACGAGGATCGCCAGGCCATTGACGGAGAGGGCGATCCGCGCCCCGGCACCCACGACCAGGGGCTCAGTGGTCTCGGGCTTATCGAAATAGATGAGCTTGACCACCCGCAGATAGTAGAAGGCCCCGATGACCGAGAAGAAGACGGCGATCAGGGCCAGCCACCAGAGGCCAATGCTGATGACCGCGTCCAGGACCAGCAACTTGGACATGAAGCCCACCGTCGGCGGCACCCCGGCCATGGAAAACATGATCAGGGTCATCATGGCGGCCTGCCAGCCATCCCGCTCGTTGAGCCCCTTGAGGTCGTCCAGCAGCTCCACCTCATGACCCTGGCGGCTCATGATCACCAGCAGGCCGAAACCACCGGCGGCCATCAGGGCGTAGACGATGGCGTAGAACATGGCGGCGGCGAAACCCTCCACCGTGCCCGCCAGGAGACCCAGGAAGATGAACCCGACATGGGAGATGGTGGAGTAGGCCAACATGCGCTTGATGTTGGTCTGGGCGATGGCGACGAGGTTGCCCACCGCCAGGGAAACGACGGCGAGGATCACCAGCATCCCCTGCCAATCGGCATGAAGCTGGCCGAGGCCGTCGACCAGAAGACGGAAGGCCAGGGCAAAGGCCGCGATCTTGGGGGCGCTGCCCAGGAACAGGACCACCGGGTTGGGCGCGCCCTGATAGGTGTCGGGCACCCACATGTGGAAGGGCACGGCGCCAAATTTAAAGCCGATACCGATGACGACGAAGACCAGGCCAAAGACCAGGACCTGATTGTCCGCGCCTTGCCAGGCGACCGCCCGGGCCACGGCCCCCAGTTCCAGCGAGCCGGTGGCGCCGTAGAGCATGGAGAGGCCGTAGAGGAGCAGACCCGAGCCCAGGGCCCCCAGGACGAAATACTTCATGGCCGCCTCGGCGCCACTCGGGCTGTCGCGGTTGAAGGCCACCAGGGCGTAGAGCGACAGGGCCAGGAGTTCCAGGCCAAGATAAAGGGTAATGAAGCTGTTGGCCGAGACCATGACCATCATGCCCAGGACCGCGGTCAGGGTCAGGACGTAGTACTCACCGACCAGCATCCGCCGTTCCTGCAGGTAGTCCTTGGCGTAGACGAAGGAAAGCAGGCTCACACCCAGGATCGCGATCTTGAGCAAGTCGCTCATGGGATCACGCACATAGGTCCCGCCCAGCACGATCTCCCGCGCCCCGCCGCCCACCACCCCGGTGAGGCCGATGACCGCCAGCAGGCCAAAGACGGCGATGACGTGGTTCTTGCCCTTGTCATCTTCCTTAAGCCAGAGGTCCACCAGCAACAGAATGCTGGCCAGCACCAGGACGGCGATCTCCGGGATCAGAGGGAGCAGTTGGGCAGAGTCGAAGGTCATGCTGATCTTCCGCGGTCGGGGGGCGCCGCCCTCAGGCGAGGCCCCAGGCTAAAATCGTGGCCAGATGCTGATCAGGGCAGGGCCGCGACGGCCGCCGGGGCCGCCGCGAGTTTGGATACCGTGATGTGTTGCGCCAGGTGCTGGATGCTGGCATCCATGACCTCCACCAAGGGCCCGGGCCAGACGCCCAGGGCCAGCACGGCGACCGCCAGGGTACCCAGGACCAGGAGTTCCCGCCCATTGGCGTCCCGCAGACCGGCGACCTTGTCGCTGGTCACGGGACCATAGACGACCCGCTTGACCATCCACAGGGTATAGGCCGCGCCCAGGATCAGGGTGGTGGCGGCCAGGAAGGCATACCAGAAATCGGCCTGGAAGCTGGCCAGGATCACCATGAACTCACCGACGAAACCCGAGGTGCCCGGCAGGCCGGCGTTGGCCATGGCAAAGAAGACCATCAGGGCGCCGAAGATCGGCATGGTGTGGATGACGCCACCGTAGGCGGAAATCTCCCGGGAGTGGAGACGGTCATAGAGCACCCCCACGCACAGGAACATGGCCGCCGAGATAAAGCCGTGGGAGACCATCTGCACCATGCCCCCCGCCATGCCCAGGACGACTCCGCCCTCGGCCGCGGGCCGATTGAAAATGGCGAAGGCGATGAAGAAGCCAAGGGTGACGAAGCCCATGTGGGCGATCGAGGAGTAGGCGATCAGCTTCTTCATGTCCTGCTGCACCAGGGCGACGAAGCCGATGTAAACCACGGCGATGAGGGACATGGTGATCACCAGCCAGTCCAGGGTGGCGCTGGCGTCCGGGGTGATGGGCAGGCTGAAACGCAGGAATCCGTAACCACCGATCTTGAGCATGATGGCCGCCAGGATCACCGAGCCCCCGGTCGGGGCCTCCACGTGGGCGTCCGGCAACCAGGTATGCACGGGCCACATGGGAACCTTGACAGCGAAGGCGGCCAGGAAGGCCAGGAAGATCCAGACCTGCTCGGTGAGGCTTAGCGGCAATTGCTGGAAATCCAGGATGCTGTAGGAGCCCGATTTGAAGAACATGTAGATCAGGGCGACCAGCATGAACACCGAGCCGAAGAAGGTGTAAAGGAAAAACTTGATGGTGGCGTAGACCCGATTGGGCCCACCCCAGACCCCGATGATGATGAACATCGGGATCAGCATGGCCTCCCAGAAGACGTAGAAGAGCACCGCGTCCAGGGCCGAGAAGACCCCGACCATGACCCCTTCCATGATCAGGAAGGCCGCCAGGTACTGGGAGGGCTTGTAGTGGATCACCTCCCAGCCGGCAATCACCACCAGGATGGTGATGAAGGTGGTGAGGACGATCAGGGGCATGGAGATACCGTCCACGCCCAGGTGGTACCAGGCATTGATGCCCGGGATCCAGGCGCTACGCTCCACGAACTGCATCTGGGCCGTGCCGGTCTCGAATCCCGTCCAGAGCAGCAGGCTGACGAGGAAGGTCAGGATCGAGAACCCCAGGGCCGTCCAGCGGGTGATGCCGGGGGCCTTATCGCCGCTGGCCAGCACCACCAGGCCGCCGATGATCGGGAGCCAGATGCTCAGCGACAGAACCGGAATTGCGGATTGCATGCTCGTCCGTACCCCTCGGCAATCAGAAAGTCACGAAGACCGTCAGCAGGACCACCAGCCCCAGAATCATGGCGATGGCGTAGTGATAGAGGTAGCCGGTCTGGATATAGCGCAGGCGTTCCGCTATCCAGCCCACCCCCTGGGCGGAGCCGTTGATGAGGGTGCCATCGATAACCCGCTGGTCACCGGTCTTCCAGAACAGCTTGCCCAGACCCCGGCTTCCCCCGGCGAAGAGGGCCATGTTGAACTGGTCGAAGCCGTACTTGTTGTCCAGGATGCGGTAGAGGGTACCGAAGCGTGCCATCAGGTAGCCGGCGATCTCCGGTTTCATCATGTAGATGTACCAGGCCAGGGCCAGTCCACCCATCGCCAGCCAGAAGGGGGGGGCGAGGAGTCCGTGCAGGACGAAACCGGCCTGACCGTGATAACCCGCACCCATCTGCGCCAGGACGTCATGGTGAGGGGCGACCAGGATCACCCCCTTGAACCAGTCACCGAAGAGGATCGACTCCACCGTCAGCCAGCCGATGAACACCGAGGGGATGGCCAGCAACACCAGGGGCACCCACACCACCGCCGGGGTCTCGTGGAGGTGATGACGCGTGTGCTCGTCCATGCGCTCCCGACCATGGAAGACCAGGAAATAGAGCCGGAAGCTGTAGAGGGCGGTGACGAAGACCCCCAGGGTCAGGAGGACGCTGGCGTACCCCGCCCCGCCCACCTGCGACAGATGCACGGCCTCGATGATGGCATCCTTGGAGAAAAAGCCCGAGAAACCCGGGAAGCCGATCAGGGCCAGGGAGCCCAGCAGGAAGGTGATCCAGGTGATCGGCAGGTATTTGCGCAGGCCACCCATGTTGCGGATGTCCTGATCATGGTGCATGGCGATGATGACCGAACCCGCCGCCAGGAACAGCAAGGCCTTGAAAAAGGCATGGGTCATGAGATGGAAGATACCCGCCGCGTAGGCCGATGCCCCCAGGGCGGTAATCATGTAGCCAAGCTGGGACAGCGTGGAATAGGCCACTACCCGCTTGATGTCGTTCTGCACCAGTCCGATCAGTCCCATGAAAAAGGCCGTGGTGGCGCCGATGACCATGATGAAGCCCAGGGCCGTCTCCGACAGTTCGTACAGCGGCGACATCCGCGCCACCATGAAGATACCGGCGGTCACCATGGTGGCGGCATGGATCAGGGCCGAGATGGGCGTGGGGCCTTCCATGGAGTCCGGCAACCAGACGTGCAGTGGCACCTGGGCGGACTTGCCCATGGCGCCGATGAACAACAGCACGCCAATGGTCGTCATCAGGGACCAGGAACTGTCCCCCCAGACCTGGATCTGGACCTGGGCCAGTTGCGGCGCCAGGGCGAAGACCTCCCGGTAATCCAGGGAGTGAAAATACATGGCCACGGCGGCGATGCCGAGGATGAAGCCGAAGTCGCCCACCCGGTTGACCAGGAAGGCCTTGAGATTGGCGAAGATGGCCGACTCACGCACCGACCAGAAGCCGATGAGCAGATAGGACACCAGTCCGACCGCCTCCCAGCCGAAGAACAACTGGAGGAAGTTGTTCGACATCACCAGCATCAGCATGGAGAAGGTGAATAGGGAAATGTAGCTGAAGAACCGCTGGTAGCCGTTCTTGCCGGCCAGGGACTCCTTGGGCCAATTGTGCTCGTCGTCCGCCATGTAGCCGATGGTGTAAATATGCACCATCAGCGAGACGAAGGTCACCACCGCCATCATCAGGGCCGTGAGTTGATCGACCAGGAAGCCGATCTCGAACTGGATGCCACCGCTGACCATCCAGGTGTAGACGGCCCCGTCGAAGACCTCCAGGCTGCCGTCCACGAAGCCCTTGAGGACATAAAGCGACAGCAGGCAGGACAGACCCACCCCGAGGATCGTCACCCAATGTGCCCCCGCCCGCCCGATCCGGCCCCCGAGGAACCCGGCGACGATAGACCCCAGCAGGGGCGCGAGGACGATAGTCAGGTAGATATTTTCCATCTGCGGTTGTGCTCTTTCAGCGGCTCTGTCAGCTTGGTGGCGCTGGAAATCTGTTAGGAAGGGGGACGACCACCAGGAGGGGGCCCTGACCTCCGCCCCGCCCTGCTCCCGTCAGCCCTTCAAGGCGTCCAGATCCTCGACATCGATGGTACGGCGGTTGCGGAAGAGGACCACGAGGATGGCCAGGCCGATCGCGGCCTCGGCCGCGGCGACGGTCAGAATGAAGAAGACGAAGACCTGCCCCCCCATGTCGCCCAGGAAATGGGAAAAGGCGATGAAATTGGTGTTGACCGCCAGCAGCATCAGTTCGATGCACATCAGCAATACGATCAGATTCTTGCGATTGATGAAGATCCCGGCAACGCTGATGGCGAAGAGAACGCCACCCAGCATCAGGTAATCGGAAAGCTCGATCATGCCTCGTCCTCCCGGCCTGGGGTGGGGGTAGCGGTGGGTGGCACCCGCCGGGGTTCCGGCGGCACGCGGATCAACTGGACGCGATCCGGACCCTTGCGGACATAGACCTGCTGCGAGGGGTCGAGGTACTTGGTGTCCGGTCGATGGCGCAGGGTCAGGCGAATGGCGGCGACGATGGCCACCAGCAGGATGACGGCGGCGATCTCAAAGGGATAGAGGTAGGTGCTATAGAGCAGCAGGCCCAGTTCGCGGGTGTTGCTGTAGTCGGGGCTCTGGGGCGCCGGATTGGGGAAGGATTCCCCCCCGAAGTTGCCGGGTCCGACCACGAGGAAGATCTCCACCAGCATGATGGCGCCCACCACCAGCGCCAGGGGCAGGTGGCGGATGAACTGGGCCTTGAGGGTGGCGATATCCACGTCCAGCATCATGATGACGAAGAGGAAGAGGACCAGGACGGCGCCGACGTAGACCAGGACCAGGCTGATGGCGAGGAATTCGGCCTCCATCAGCATCCACAGCATGGCGCTGGAGACAAAGGCGACCACCAGGAACAGGACGGCATGCACCGGGTTGCGGCGGGTGACCACCATGCCAGCGGCGGCGATCAGCGTGGCCGCCAGGACATAGAAGAGAAACTTTTCAAAGCCCATGTCGTGGTCCTGTCCGGATTTGGGTGAGCGCGAGCGAGGTGTCTTGACCTGGTTGCGGGCAAGGGGCTAGCGGTAGGGGGCATCCGCCGCCCGGGCGGCCGCGATCTCGGCCTCGTACTGGTCGCCGATCGCCAGCAACCGCTCCTTGGTCATAATGTGCTCGCCCCGCTGCTCGAAGCAGTACTCGTAACAACTGGTCTCGACGATGGAATCGACGGGGCAGGACTCCTCGCAGAAACCGCAGTAGATGCACTTGAAGAGGTCGATGTCGTAACGGGTGGTGCGGCGGCTGCCATCGGCGCGGGGCTCGGCCTCGATGGTGATGGCCAGGGCCGGGCAGGTCGCCTCGCACAACTTGCAGGCGATACAGCGCTCCTCGCCGTTCTCATAGCGACGCAGGGCGTGCAGGCCGCGAAAACGCGGGGAGAGCGGGGCCTTCTCTTCCGGGTACTGGACCGTGAACTTAGTCTTGAACAGGTAGCGACCGGTGATGCTCAGCCCCTGGAAGAGTTCCAGCAGCAACAGGCTCCGCAGATAGTCGCGCATGGTTTGCAGCATGGCTCGTTACCCGACCTTAGGCCGACCACCAGGGCGGCAGCTTGAACACGACCGCAAGCCCAACCACCAGGATCCAGACGATGGTGATCGGTATGAAGACCTTCCAGCCCAGGCGCATGATCTGGTCATAGCGGTAGCGGGGGAAGGTGGCGCGGAACCAGAGGAAGAGGAACATGAAGAGGAAGGTCTTGAGCAGCAACCAGTGGAAGCCGCTATCCAGGGGGAAGACGCCCGCCACCCAGGCCGCCGGCAGGGGCGTCAGCCAGCCGCCGAGGAACATGGTCGCCGACAGGGCGGAAATTAGGATCATGTTGGCATATTCGCCGAGGAAGAAGACAGCGAAGGTCATGCCCGAGTATTCCACGTGGAAGCCCGCCACGATCTCTGACTCGCCCTCGGCGACGTCGAAGGGCGCGCGGTTGGTCTCGGCGAGGCCGGAGATGAAATAGATCAGGAACAGGGGCAGCAGGGGCAGCCAGAACCAGGTGAAGAGGTTGCCTTCCTGAGCCCTGACGATATCCCCCAGGTTGAGGCTGCCAGCGGCCACCAGGACCCCGACCAAGGCGAAGCCCATGGCAATTTCATAGGCGACGATCTGGGCCCCGGAGCGCATGGCGCCAAGCAGGGCATACTTGGAATTGGAGGCCCAGCCGGCGATGATGACGCCGTAGACGCCCAGGGAGGTCAGGGCCAGGATGTAGAGCAGGCCGGCGTCGATGTCCGCCAGGACCAGGTTTTCGTCGAAGGGGAAGACCGCCCAGGCCGCCAGGGCCGGGGCCAGGGTCAGCAGGGGGGCGATGATGAACAGGGTCTTATCCGCCCGGGTGGGGAGGATGATCTCCTTGAACATCAGCTTGACGGCGTCGGCAATCGGCTGGAGCAGACCCCGGGGCCCGACCCGGTTGGGGCCGATGCGGATCTGCATGTAGCCGATGATCTTGCGCTCCGCCAGGGTGTAATAAGCCACCAGGCCCATGAGCGGGGCGAGGATCACCACGATCTTCACCAGGATCCGGATCACCTCCGGCAGGGAATTCCAGAGCTCAATCATGGGTCACTCCGCCCTCATGCCTTGGCGATGGATAGGGGGCCGATCTGGGCGCCCAGGTGCTCGCTGCCGGCCACCGCCACCGGGATGCGGACGCAACCGGGCGGGACCGCGGCGCTAAGGCTGACCTGAGTGCGCACGCTGGCCTCGCCCTGGCTGACGATTACCTCATCCCCCGCCGCCAGCCCCAGGGTGGCGGCCTGATCGGGATGGAGATGGGCGTGGAAGCAGCCGGCGCCACGGGCACGCTGTAGGGCCGGGGCGCGGCGCACCAGGGGGTCCAGCCGGTAGAGGGGCACATTGCCAATCCGCCAGAGGTCCGCGGCGGGGGCCGGACTGGCCTTGAGGGTACCCCGCAGGGCGTTGCTGGGACTGACCCCCGCGCACAAGGCGCGAAGTTCACTGGCGACCTCGTCCTGGCTGTCCTGATCGAAGCCCGTCAGGTCGAGGAGGTTACCGAGTACCCGCAGCACCTTCCACCCCGGGCGGGCCTCCCCCGGAGGCGCTACCGCGCCCCGGCAGGTCTGCCAGGTACCCTCGGCATTGACCAGGGTCCCGGCGGTCTCGGCGAAGGCGGCGATGGGCAACATCAGGTCGGCGCAAGCCTCCAGGTCGGGGCTGCGATAGGCGGTACAGGCGACGACGAATTCCGCCTGTCCCAGGGCCCTGGCGGCCAGTGCCGGATCGGCCAGGTCATGGCCAGGTTCCAGATTCCACAACAGATAGGCCCGGCGCGGCTCGGTGAGCAAAGCGCTGGTCGCGGCACCGGCCGACTCCGCCGCCTTGGCGCCGGGCAGGACCTGGGGCAAGGCCCCCGCCAGATGCGCGCCCACGGCATTGGCCGCCGCCGGGATATAGCCCAGTTCGACCTTGGCCGCCTTGGCCACGGCGCTGGCCAGGGCCTGGAGCAAGGCGAAATCCGGGTGGGCCGCGGCCAAGGCACCAAGAAGGATCAGGCCCAATCCAGCCTGGCTCAGGGCCTTGGCGACCGCCTGATGGCGGGCGTCGGTCTGGGCGCGGGCGATGAGGTCCTTGAGGCTACCGGTGGCCTTGACACCCAGGGCCTGGGCGATGGCCGCCAGGTCCTCGAGATTGGCGGTCGGGGTCCCGGGCAACTGGTCCGCGGGGAAGGTCAGTTCCAGCGCGTAGGGATGGATGACAAAGACCCGGGCGTCATTCTCCAGGGCCGCCTTGCGGATACGGTGGGCCAGGAGGGGGATCTCGGCGCGGATATCGGCGCCCACCAGCAGGATGGCTTGCTGCCGCTCAACGGCGGCAATGGGGACACCTAGCCAGGGCAGCAAGGGGGCGTTGGCGTCACCACGAAAATCCTGCTGGCGCAGGCGGCTGTCGATGTCGTTGGAGCCCAGACCGCGGGTGAGTTTCTGGGCGAGGAACATTTCCTCCAGGGTCGCGGCCGGGGAGATCAGGGTGCCCAGACTGGCGCCTGCGGCCTTGAGCCGGGTCGCGGCCAGTTGCAGGGCCTCGGACCAGGCGATGGCCTCCCAGGTACCGTTGTTCTTGACCAGGGGCGCCGTGAGCCGGTCCTCGCCGTAGAGGCCCTCATAGCTGAAGCGGTCGCGGTCGGAGAGCCAGGTCTCGTTGATGGCCTCGTTCTCGCGCGGGTGGACGCGCATCACCCGACCGCGGCGCAGATGCAGGTTCAGATTGGAGCCCAAGGCATCATGGGGGGCCAGGCCGGGGGCCTGGTTCAGCTCCCAGGCACGGGCCTGGAAGCGATAGGGCTTGGAAGTGAGGGCGCCGACCGGACACAGGTCGATGATATTGCCCGACAACTCGTGGGCCATGGTGTGCTCGACGAAGGTGCCGATGCGCACCTGTTCGCCCCGCCCCGTGGCCCCTAGCTCCCGCAACCCGGCGATCTCGGCGCCGAAGCGGACGCAACGAGTGCAGTGGATGCAGCGCGTCATGTCGGTGGCGATGAGAGGACCCAGATCCTGGTCCACCACGACGCGCTTGCGCTCGACATAGCGCGAGACGTCCCGGCCATAGCCCATGGCGACGTCCTGCAACTCGCACTCCCCGCCCTGATCGCAGATAGGGCAGTCCAGGGGGTGATTGATGAGCAGGAACTCCATAGTCCCCTTCTGGGCCTCGATGGCCTTGGGGGAACGGGTCTGGACCTTGAGCCCGGCGCAGACCGGGGTGGCGCAGGCCGGAACCGGTTTGGGGAAGGGGCGTCCATTCTGCTCCATCTCCACCAGGCACATGCGGCAGTTGGCGGCAATGGACAGCTTTTTGTGGTAGCAGAAACGCGGGATCGGGATACCCTCGCGGTCAGCGACCGCGATGATCATCTCACCCGGGGTCGCCTCGCAGGCGCGACCGTCGATCTCGATGGTGATCTTGTCCGTCATTGCGCTGTCTCAGTGGCAGACCGGCCCATCAGGCGGCCTCGACCAGGCTACGGCCGTGCTCGATGTAGTGCTGAAATTCGTGGCGGTAGTGCTTGAGGAAGCTCTGCACCGGCATGGCCGCGGCATCGCCCAGGGCACAGATGGTACGCCCACCGATATGGCCCGCCACGCTGTCGAGGAGGTCAAGGTCCTCGGGTCGACCCTGGCCATGAAGGATGCGGTGCAGGACCCGCGCCAGCCAGCCGGTACCCTCCCGGCAAGGCGTGCACTGGCCGCAGGATTCGGCGGCATAAAAGTGGGACAGATTGGCCAGGACCTTCACCATGTCCGTACCCTCGGCCATGACGATGACCGCGCCGGAACCCAGCATGGAGCCAATCTTGCCGATGCTGTCGTAGTCCATGTTGACGCCCATCATGATATCGCCCGGCACCACGGGTACGGAGGAACCCCCGGGAATCACCGCCTTGAGCTTACGCCCGCCCTTGACGCCACCGGCCATGGCCAGCAGGTCCTTGAAGGGGGTGCCCAGGGGGACCTCGAAATTGTTGGGGTTCTCGACATGGCCGGTGACCGAGAAGAGCTTGGGACCGCCATTGTTGGGCAAGCCCTGCTCCAGGAACCATTGGCCACCCTTCTCCAGGATCACCGGCACCGAGGCCAGGGACTCGGTGTTATTGATGGTGGTGGGTTGACCGTAGAGGCCAGCCTGGGCGGGGAAAGGCGGCTTGTAACGCGGTTGCCCCTTCTTGCCCTCGATGGACTCGAGCAGGGCCGTTTCCTCGCCGCAGATGTAGGCCCCGGCGCCGAGGTGGGTGTGGAGGTCGAAGTCGATGCCGCTGCCAGCGATGTCCTTGCCCAGCAGGCCGGCGGCGTAGGCCTCCTGCACGGCGGCCTCGAAGCGAGCGATGGGTTCGTAGAACTCACCGCGGATGTAGTTGTAACCCACCGTGGCGCCGATGCAGTAGCCGGCGATGGCCATGCCTTCGACGAGCTGGTGGGGGTTGAAGCGCAGGATGTCGCGGTCCTTGCAGGTGCCCGGCTCGCCCTCGTCCGAATTGCAGACGATGTACTTCTGCCCGGGGGCGGTGCGCGGCATGAAACTCCACTTCAGGCCGGTGGGGAAGCCGGCGCCGCCCCGGCCGCGCAGATTGGAGAGCTTGAGCTCGGCGATGAGGGCATCCGGGTCCGGCTTGTCGCGCAGGATCTTCTCCCACTGGACGTAGCCGCCGACGCTGCGGTAGGCCTCCAGGGTCCAGGGCTGGTCCAGATGGAGGGTGCGGAAGCAAACGGTGTTCTGGCGCTCGACCATTAGCCCAACCCCTCGATCAGCTTGTCAAGTTCCGCCGGGGTCAGGTGCTCGTGATAGGTGTGACCAATCAGCACCGCCGGGGCGTGGCGGCAGGCCCCCAGACACTCCACCTCCTTGAAGGTGAAACGGCCGTCGGCCGTGGTCTCCCCGGGCTTGACGCCGTACTTATGCTCGACGTGATGGATGAGATCCTCGGAGCCGTTGAGCATGCAGGAGATGCTGTTGCAGACGCAGACCTTATGTTTGGCGGTCGGCTCCAGGTCATACATATTGTAAAAGGTCGCCACCTCGTAGACGGCGATGGCCGGTATGTCGAGGTAGGCGGCGACATCATCCATGAGCGGGCGCGACAGCCAGCCGCCATTCCAGTTCTGGACCAGGGTCAGGGCGGGCATGACCGCCGACTGCTTCCACTCAGCGGGATATTTGGCGACCTGGGCGTCGATGGCGGCACGGATCTCGGGGGTGAAGAGACCGGCCTTGACCTCAGCCGAGGTCGGGACGGTGAGGGGTGCGCTCCGGAAACTCATCAGCGGTCGATCTCCCCGAAGACGATGTCCATGGTGCCGATGATGGCCACCACGTCCGCCAGCATGTGGCCGCGGGCCATCTCGTCCATGGCCGAGAGGTGGGCGAAACCGGGGGCACGGACCTTGACCCGGTAGGGCTTGTTGGCCCCGTCGGAAATCAGATAGACGCCGAACTCGCCCTTGGGTGCCTCCACCGCGGCATAGACTTCGCCGGCGGGGGTACAATAGCCCTCGGTAAAGAGCTTGAAGTGGTGGATGAGGGCTTCCATGTCGCCCTTCATCTCGGCACGGGGCGGCGGCGCGATCTTGTGGTCGTCGATCATTACCGGACCGGGGTTTTCCCGCAGCCAGGCCACGCATTGTTTGATGATGCGATTGGACTGGCGCAACTCCTCGACCCGCACCAGATAGCGGTCATAGCAGTCGCCGTTCTGACCCACCGGGATGTCGAAATCCACCTGGTCATAGGCCGCGTAGGGCTGCTTTTTACGCAGGTCCCAGGCAAACCCCGAGCCGCGGATCATGGGACCCGAGAAGCCGAGTTGGAGGGCGCGCTCCGGCGAGACAACGCCGATACCCACGGTACGCTGCTTCCAGATACGGTTGTCGGTGAGCAGGGTCTCGTACTCGTCGACATAGGTAGGGAAGCGCTTGGTGAAATCCTCGATGAAATCCAGCAGCGAGCCTTGACGGGCCTCGTTGCGACGCTTGAAGTCCGCCTCGCTATGCCACTTGCTCCGCTTCTCGAGATAGCGCGGCATCTGATCGGGAAGGTCACGGTAGACCCCGCCGGGACGGTAATAGGCGGCGTGCATCCGCGCCCCGGATACCGCCTCGTAGCAGTCCATCAGGTCTTCACGCTCGCGGAAGCAATACAGGAACATGGTCATGGCGCCCACGTCCAGACCATGAGTGCCCAGCCAGAGCAGGTGATTCAACAGCCGGGTGATCTCGTCGAACAGGGTCCGGATATACTGGGCCCGCGGCGGCGCCTCGATACCGAGCAGCCGCTCGATGGCCCGGACATAACCATGCTCGTTGCACAGCATGGACATGTAGTCCAGGCGGTCCATGTAACCAATGCTCTGGTTGTACGGCTTGGTTTCCGCCAACTTCTCCGTGCCCCGGTGCAACAGACCGATGTGGGGATCGGCACGGGCGATGACCTCGCCGTCCAATTCCAGCACCAGGCGCAACACGCCATGGGCGGCGGGATGCTGGGGACCGAAATTCAGGGTGTAATTGCGTATCTCAGGCATGGACGCCGTCCCGCGCATCGTTGCCGAAGCGACTGTCGGAGCGAATCACGCGCGCCACCAGAACGCGCGGCTCGATGCTGACCGGCTCGTAGACCACGCGCCGCAGTTCCGGGTCATAGCGCATCTCCACATGGCCGGAGATGGGGAAGTCTTTGCGGAACGGATGACCGACGAACCCGTAGTCGGTGAGGATACGGCGCAGGTCCGGGTGACCGCGGTAAAGGATACCGAACAGGTCGAAGGCCTCCCGCTCGAACCAGTTGGCCACGCTCCACAGATCGACGACGGAATCGACCAGGGGCTCGGCGGCATCGAGGGGTACGCGCACCCGCAGGCGACAGTTGTGGGTGACCGAGAGCAGATGGTAGGCGGAGGCGAAACGCCCGGGTTCATCCGTGGCAAGGGCGCCGCCACGATCCGCGCCCCGCCCGAAGCCGGTCGTGGAGGCCGACTCCGTTTCCCATTCGGCGCAGCCGTAGGCGCTGTAGTCCACGCCGCAGACATCGATGAGTTGTTCGAAGCGAAAATCCGGATGATCCCGCAGGGTCCGGGCACGCTCATGCCAGCCCTCAGCAGGCATTATCAGCGTCAGTTCACCACAGGCAAACTCGAGCTGGTATTGGGTACCCTTAAAGTGCCGATCGATGGCCGCCGCAAGCGCATCCAAGCGGGCGTCCCCGGTTCGCGATTCCTGGTATGCCATAAGAGTTGTCGGATCAGCGGGCGATGGTGTTGGTACGGCGGATCTTGTTCTGCAACTGCAGGATGCCGTAGAGCAAGGCTTCAGCGGTGGGCGGGCAACCAGGTATGTAGATATCTACCGGCACGATGCGGTCACAGCCGCGGACCACTGAATAGGAATAATGGTAATAGCCACCCCCATTGGCACAGGAACCCATGGAGATGACCCAGCGGGGCTCCGCCATCTGGTCATACACCTTGCGCAGGGCGGGTGCCATCTTGTTGCAGAGGGTGCCGGCCACGATCATGACATCGGACTGACGGGGGCTGGGTCGGAAGATGATGCCAAATCGGTCAAGGTCATAACGCGCGCCACCCGCCTGCATCATCTCCACCGCGCAGCAGGCGAGACCGAAGGTCATCGGCCACATGGACCCGGTACGGGCCCAATTGATGAGTTTGTCGGCGGTCGTGGTGATGATGCCCTGTTCGAGAATACCGGCTATTCCCATTCCAAGGCCCCCTTCTTCCATTCATAGACGAATCCCACCACCAAAATGGCGAGAAAGATGACCATAGCCAGAAGACCCACCACTCCCAAACCATCCAGGGCGACGGCCCAGGGAAAGAGGAAGGCGATCTCCAGATCAAAAATGATGAAGAGGATGGCGACGAGATAGTAGCGGACGTCGAACTTGAGACGGGCGCTCTCGAAGGCCTCGAAGCCGCATTCGTAGGGAGAGTTCTTCTGACTGTCGGGACGCCGCTCGCCGAGGACGAAGCCGGCCACCATGGCGCCACCGCCCACCAGCAAGCCGATGATCATGAAGATCAGGATCGGAAGATAATTGTCTAACACCCCCCCTCCCCTTGCTATGTGATTGTTTTAGAGTGAGCCACGAGTGCAATGGCTAAAGTCTAGTGCAGCTCCTTGATCACTGTCAAGCGAAAGGGTGAATTACTTTTTTGTCAAATCAATAGGTTACTAATATACAGCGAAGGCTGAGGGCAATAAAAAAAGGCAGATCGTCATTGAGATCTGCCTCTTCTTCGAATGGTGCCGATGGCCGGACTCGAACCGGCACGGCTTGCGCCACTACCCCCTCAAGATAGCGTGTCTACCAATTTCACCACATCGGCTAAACGTTCAAAATCAATTTTTTTCCTGGACGGGCGGGACCCCGGGGTCCTGGACTACAGAAGTCGGCGCAGGGATTGCCTCAATCGGGGTTGGGGAGGAAACCGCCGGGCTCTCAACGGCTGGTATCTCCACCGCCGCCGCCGGCACGGTAACCGGTTCAACTCCCGGAACCTCCTGCTGCCGCGCCGGAGCTGCCGGGACCGGAGCGACGGGAGCCTGATCAAGCTGATCCATCAGGCCAACGGGCTCCCCAACCTGGGAAGCATAATAAGCTAGAACCATGCTGGTGACAAAAAAGAGTGCCGCCAGAATGGCCGTGGTACGTGAGAGAAAATTACCTGAACCACGGGCACCAAATACCGTGGCGGAAGCGCCACTGCCGAAGGCCGCACCCATATCAGCACCTTTACCGTGCTGGATGAGGACCAGGCCTATCAGACCAAGGGCCAGGAAGAGATGAACGACGGTCAATATAGTCTGCATCTTGGCATCACACGCTGTCGTGAGCGGCCTGGCAAATACCGAGAAAATCGCTGGCCACCAGGGCGGCACCCCCAATGAGGCCACCATCGATGTCTGGCTGAGCCATCAACTCCACGGCATTATCCGGCTTCATGCTGCCACCATAGAGAATCCGCAGGTCGTTGGCGACACCGGCGTCGTGGGTAGCGATCCGGCCACGGATAAAGGCATGGACTTCCTGTGCTTGCTCGGGGGAGGCCGTCTGGCCCGTACCGATGGCCCAGACGGGCTCGTAGGCGATCACCCCGGCGGCCAGCGCGGCGGCTCCATGGGCCGCGATCACGGTATCCAACTGGCGGGCGATCACGACCTCGGTAATACCCTGCTCCCGTTCTTCCAACGTCTCACCAACGCACAGGATAGGCTTGAGGCCAGCGGCGCGAGCGACGGCGAACTTGGTTGCCACCCGATCATCATCTTCGCCGTAGAGGGTTCGGCGCTCGGAGTGACCGACGATAACATAGGTGCAACCCAAATCGAGCAGCATCGCGGCAGAGATCTCACCGGTAAAGGCGCCAACGGCCTCTGTGGAGAGATTTTGCGCCCCCCAGCCAATCCTTGTGTTGACCAATTCTTTGCGCGCCAGAGGCAAGTAGACATAAGGAGGGCAGACCGCGACCTCGCACTTGGCAACCCCGGCCACACCTGCCTTGATACCAGCCAGCAGCTCACGAGCGCTCGCGGTGGACCCGTTCATTTTCCAGTTGCCGGCGACCAGGGGCTGACGCATAGAGACCTCACTTACCTGAAGAGCGCGCTAGGATAGCGATGGGGGGCGTCCGAAGCAACCTGGTTTTAAAACTCTGAAAAACTTTACCCCTACCCACATCCAGGCCAAACGGTAACTCTAGCCGTCGGACCGGAGGTGACTTTGCCGCCCAGGTGGGCAAGGTGGGCGACGCCGCCATTCTCCGCCGGGGCTGCATGCTTTACACTCTATGCCCATGGCCAATAAACCCAAATCCAAGACCGGACAGTCCACCATCGCCCTCAATAAGAAGGCGGGGCATGACTACCATATCGAGCAGCGCTTCGAGGCGGGCCTCAGCCTGGAGGGCTGGGAAGTCAAAAGCGCCCGTGCCGGCCGCGTGCAACTGCGGGAAAGTTACGTAAGGATCATTCAGGGCGAGGCCTTCCTCCTCGGTTGCCACATGTCCGCCCTCAACAGCGCCTCCACCCACATTACTCCGAACCCCACCCGGGACCGAAAACTGCTTCTCAAGCGGACCGAGATCCATCGCCTCATCGGTCTGGTCGAACGCGCCGGCTACACCCTGGTGCCCACGGCCATGTACTGGAAGCGGGGCCGGGCCAAGCTGGAGATTGGCCTGGCCAAAGGCAAAAAGCTGCACGACAAACGCGACAGTGAGAAGGATCGGGATTGGCAGCGCGAGAAGGACCGACTCTTCAAGCAAAAATAATCCACCCTTGCCTGCTCCCGGTGCTGGCAATCGCCGGCTCATGCCGGCACTGCCAGATTCCTGGGTGACCCCGGGGAACTTTTATCACGGGAATTTTTAACATTGTCGGGGAACTTGTCCCGGCCTATACTCTCGAATGAATCACTCAGGGGGCGACATGGCTTTCGACGTGGGTTGCGAACCCTGGGGTGCATGCCGAGGTGCGGGGTACCTCGTAAATCCATCCGCAAACCAACAGTTGCCAACGACGACAACTACGCTCTCGCCGCCTAATCCGGCGAGCCTCTGACCACTCTCTGCCTATGGGGGGTGGATTCCAGGGGTAAAAACACATGGGATCGCGGTGAGGGGGGTCCGGACCTGATCCGCTAAAACCCAATTCGGAATCGCTGACCGAGCGCCCTGCCCTTCGGGCGCTGGAAGGCTAAAAATAATAGACAGGGCTAAGCATGTAGATCTCTAGGCAGAGGACTTGCGGACGCGGGTTCAATTCCCGCCGCCTCCACCATCTTTCCTAATAATCTCCTTTCCGATCAAGGACTTGAAAATCGGAAGGTGAAATAGGTCCCCCAATCAGTCCCCCAGTTCGTCAGGGAAGCTCAGCAACCCTGACGAACACTTGTGAACGCAGAGTAGAAGCCAACTCCTCTGGACCCTGCTCTGACTGACTTCTTCTTCCGGTTTTGCCCCTGTTCCGGGACCCCTTGACCGAGCCCCCTCAACCCCTCAAATAGTAACAAAACCCATTTTTATTTGTGGTATTTTGGAAGGAGGGATGTTGCTCTCGATCAGGAAGCAATGTTGAGTGCGAAAACCGCCTGTCTCAGACGATGACCTGCCAGCATATCCACGGCGTTGGTCTATGCTTTCCGGAAGGCTAGGTAACCCGCCTGGCCACAGGCTCAGGAGTCATAGACGATGCTCACATCCCGACACTGCACTTTTTGGCTGGTCCTGACCGGGCTACTGATGGGAGGCACCTGCTCCGTTGCATCAGATATTCCCAATCTGGTCGGGACCTGGGTGGTGGAGACCGAAGGGGGCGTCCTGGCTTCACCTGCCGGCCCAAGAGAAAAAATCCACCACAGCGGCGAGTTCAGCAAACTCAAAGGTGAATTGGTGGTCACCAAGCAAGAAGGCCGCATTGTTCACGGCGTCTTCACTTCGCCGCGTGCGCAGGAGAACTTCATCGGCGCCATCACCCTGGACAACAAGCGTTTCTACTACGCTGACCAGGATGGCATGATGGAAGGGGATTTTGTCGACAACGATAAGCTCAACGTTGTCTACCGTCATGTCACTCCAACTGACACGGTGATTGGTGTCGGCTCCATGAACCGCAAGAAATAGTAGGGCTCATTAAACCGACAGTGGCCGCTCTAAGCGCTAAGGCGTCTACTGTCGGGTGATCTCACTGGGCTGTAACCTCTCCAAGAACAACCCTCCGCCCCTCCCCAGCGCCCTTCAGGCGCGGTATCGGGGCTACTCTCCCCTTCCCCTATCACCCATCCCATCCCCACCCCTTCCTGGCAAGCTTAGGTGGGCAAGGATGACCCGCCGGTCACCCCTGCCCCACCCTCGCACCCTCAAGCCCATCTCAGCGCCCCTCTGGCGTAATGTCTGGCATCTTCAGTCCCTACCATACCCCAAGCTAACGGTGGCTCTTTCTGGCTTGCCAGAAGAGCCATCGTGGCCAAGGGGACAGCAACCAGGGACCCGACCGAAATCTCCCGATTCCCCCTCGTTAGCCACTGCACCCCTACTTACACAGGGACCGCACAGTCATCGGTAGCGGTAACAGCAAAGTGTTGAACAACCAATGATCAAAAGTCCTACCCGCCGTTCGCCCTGGTTAAAGGTACTGAAGGCAAAGGGTCAAAATAGCGACAGACCAGCCGGTAGCTTTGGCTGAGCTACAACCATGGGTACCTACTTTCAGGTACTCTACAAGTATCAGATGGGGTTCTGGAATCTGCATAGATATCTATTGGTTATAA
>JADHED010000507.1_pt1 | contig 46586 bp, 34 predicted proteins | sample 8952041 | NCBI WGS metagenome assembly JADHED01 (sample SAMN16124423, study PRJNA663239) | bioreactor sludge metagenome | isolation source: sludge (control) | place: India:Bengaluru | collected 2018-09-08 | reverse complement strand
GGACGAATGATAGCGGCGCGCGCCATCCGTTCGAGGTTCTTCGAGGCACCCTAAAGCCCATCGCTCTCCGTGTGAAAGCCCCGGCGACCCGGGGCTTTCGCGTGTGCATCGTACCCGGAACGGATATGGCTCGCCGTTCCACGATACGCCCCATTCGCGGTCCACACTCGCCGGCACTCCTCGCGATCCTTGGCCACGGGATGCCATACCTACCGAAGGGCACCTGACCGACTCACGATGACACCGGTCGGCATTACTGAGCCGGTGATGAAGATCCGGCCGAGCTCAGCGATCTGGACCACTGGGGTGATAGCGTGAAAGGGTGCGAGGCATTTCACCTTCTCACGCTTTTCACCATTGGATCGACCGGTTCTTTCATGCCGTCTCAGTATACCATTTTCACATAAGGATCGGTCCAGAGATGCGCAGCTATTTTTTCGCAGGACGAACCGAAGAGGTGTGGAAAAAGAGCAAGTCGATCGGGCCAAGCTTTATTGCGAGATGGTATTAAACCACCTCACCATGCGTGGCCCGATCGGCGGATCCGTTCTGGACCGCATGTGTGCCCACGAAGTACATCTCCAGGGCCCCCTTGCCCTTTGCCATCACCATGCCCCTCGGTGTGAACACGAACCCCGGCTCGTGCATCACCATCGCATGGGTGGCCCGGCTGATGTTCACCTCGCCCACCGCCCCGGACGATTCCATGTGCGCCGCCGTGTTCACCGTATCGCCCCACACATCGTACTGGAACTTCGTATCGCCCACGATCCCGGCGATCACCGGCCCCGTGTGGATCCCCACCCGCATGCAGAAGCATGGCAGGTCTTCCTCGGCGAGTTCCACCGCGCGTGCCCGCACCCATGCCTGCATCTCCAATGCCGCCCGTATCGCCTTGGCCGCGCTGTGCGGGTCGGCATGGAGCAGGCCGCTCGCCGCCATGTACGCATCGCCGATGGTCTTGATCTTCTCCAGGCCATGGCGCGCGCTGATGGCATCGAACGCCCGGAAGCACCGATCGATCTCGGCGACCAACTCCTGGGCGGCGAAACATTCGCTCATCCGGGTGAACCCATGGAAGTCCGTGAACAGAAGGGAGACCCCCTCCACCTCGCGGGCCTGCGCCCGGCCGGTAGCCTTCAACTCATCGGCGATCGGCTTGGGCAGGATGTTCAGTAACAGTCGGTCGCTGCGGTCGCGCTCCTGTTGGATGATGTTCCGCGAACGACGCATGTGGTGCAACCGGCTCCACAGCCCACCGGCCACCATCAATACGGCCACCGTGCCGAACAGGAAGAGACGCTTCTGATCACGTTCTGTCGTGAGCCGCTGTTGGTACACCACTTCCGCCTGGTGCTGTGCCTCCACCTGGGCCAGGCTATCCGCCAGCTGTTGGCGTTCGAACTGGTACTCCATTTCAATGCGGATGTTCTCCTTCCCGCGTTCCACCGCGAAGAGGCTGTCCTGTGCCCTGCCATGAGCCTCCAAGGCTTGCAAGGCCTCGGTGGTGCGCCCTTGGCCGCGGTAGGCTTGATACAGGCATTCGTAACAGTCCTTCTTCAGCAGGAGGCTCTTGATCGCTGTGGCCAACACCAATGAACGCCGACAATGACGCACGGCATCGGCAAACGCACCCTCGTGCAGATGGACCATGCCCAGCAGCCGCAGCACGTGACTGCGCCGATAGTCATCGTCCTTGCCTTCCAACAGTGCCAAACTCGCCTCCAAGTAGTGGCGGGCGCTATCCCCCTCTCCCATCTTGTCGAAGCATTCGCCCAGGTTGGCATAACAGACCGCGATCCACGACGGCGCGCCCAGCCCCTTGCGGATGGCCAGGTTCGCACGGTGGTAATACAGCGCGCTATCGAGCTCACCGAGCTGCTCCATCGCCGAACCGAGGTTGCCGTACAGCACAGCCATCTCCTCCGGCACCGCACGAGCCTTGCGCAGGTCCAAGCTCCGGCGGTAATAGCCCAAGGCCCGCGCGAAGTTCCCGTCGTAGTGATGGATGGACCCGATGGCGTTGAGCACATCGGCCCTACCCGTGTCGTTGGCCGCCGCCTCATAGAGGCTGAGCGCATCGTGCAGGTCGGTGAGGGATCCGTTGAGGTCGCCATTCTTCTGGCTAACCTCGCTCCGCCGCACCAGAACGGAAGCCAGCATGGTGCTATCACCCAGTCGCTCCGCCTCCTTCATCGCCCGATCGGCGAAGCGTAGCGCATCCAGATAGGCTCCGGACTGTTCCGCCTCGTCACAACTATCCAAGCAGGACCGCAATACGTTCCGGTCCTGTGCACACAGCCCGATGGCGGACAGCATCAGGCCACAACAGATCGCGATGTGCGGGAACCTGGCCACCATGATCCACAAGATAATGCTCGGCAGGGCGCTTCCCAATGGTCCTGCGGAGTAACTTTCGTATACCTAACCACCCCCTCATGGCAACCCAAGACCGAAAGTTCAGCGCTCCCTCACTCATCGCCAGCCTGGTGGCGGGCGTCGTGGTCGGCGGCTTCCTCTATTCGCTACTGAGAACACCCCTGGAGCCGGTGGAATGCGATATGCCCGAGCTCCTCGCCGTGTTCGACAAGGACGATGTGCAACGCCTGCTGCGCGAACCGGATGCCAGCGGCGCCCGCTTCTACCTGGCCAAGAACAACGGCATGACCGTGGTGGCAGGTCCGATCAAACGTGACCTGAGCCATTGTCCGGAGACCCATAACACCGTGTTCCAGAGCTTCGTGAAACTGAGCGGTGTAGAAGCGGAGGTGGACATGCTGAAGGAAGCCGAAGCCGAACGCGACGTGAAGAACTCAGGTACGGCGAACAAGCCCACCTGGTCCATGGATGCGACAAAGGACGAACTCGACGACCTGCTCGCGGTCAGCGGAGCCAACGCCATTGGGGTCGTGGAGCGCCGGACGACCACAGGCGGATGGTCCTTCGACCTGGTGGCGGTGCGGATCAGCAACAGCATCGGTAAGGTGGTGGGCACGCTGGAAGACCAGCGGACAGGAGCGCCCTGCCCCCTATTCTGCGGTGCTGATCCCGCGTTGTATCTGCATCTGCGATGACCCGCGAGCACTGGACCGAAGGCCACGGATGACGCTCGATGGCGGCCCTGTTCGGGCGACCGTCCGTGATCGAGCATCTTTGCGCCCTTCTTCCGCCGCACATGAGACCTGCATTCCTGCTCGCGCTGTTATCCGCATCCCTCGCATCCACGGCATTGCGCGCCCAACGCGACACCCTGCGCCTGGACACGGTGGCGATCACGGCCACGCGCATTCCTGGAACCCTGGAGCGGGTGGCGCGGCATGCCCAAGTGCTGGATCATCGCACCCTGGATGGTGCAGCACGTCCCGAAGTATCGGAACTGCTCCGGGAGCATACCGCGATCGACGTGCGGCAGCGTGGCCCCTTCGACGCCCAGACCGACCTGAGCATACGCGGAGGTACTTACGACCAGGCACTGGTGCTGATCGATGGCATTCCCATGAGCGACCCTCAGACGGGGCATCACCTGATGGACCTTCCCGTTCTGGCCGACGCCCTTGAACGCATCGACGTGTGTTATGGCGGTGCATCGCGCACCTTCGGCGCAGGTGCCTTCTCCGGTGCGGTGAATCTGATCACCCGGCGCCCCACCAGCGATCGCGGCAGTCTTACCCTGGAAGGTGGCGAGTTCGGCACCTGGCGCCTTCGCGGCATGCAGGAGTGGACACACAACGACCTGGGTATGCGCCTGACCGCATTCCATGGACGCAGCGATGGGGCCGTGGCCAACAGCGATCAGACACGAACCGGCGCACACCTAGGAGCGACCAAACAATGGGACCATCTGGAACTGCGTGGGCAAGTGGGCTGGACCGGGAAACGGTTCGGTGCACAGAACTTCTACTCCACCGCCTATCCGGACCAACAGGAGCTCACCCGCACCCTCCTTGCCGCCGTGGAACTGAAGCACCGCGGTCGGTGGAGTTGGAGCCTGCGCGGATACTTCCGCCAACATCACGATCGCTTCGAGCTCTTCCGTGAAGGCGACGGCTATTATCGCTTCGACAACGGCTACTTCATCCGTGGCAACGCCGACACCGCCCGGTTCACGCCCACCTTCTTCTACACCTTCCACAACGTGCACCGCACCCAGGTGTTCGGCGCTGAGGCGGAGGTGCACCGTGCATGGATAGCGGGCACCACCGCGATCGGCGTACATGCCCGCGACGAAGGGATCCTGAGCAACGTGCTCGGAACACCGCTCCATACGCCGGTGCCGGTGCACGGCTCGCGCGACCCGTACACGCGTAGCGATGGCAGGCGCAACCTCGCCATCCACCTGGACCATCGGTACAGCTGGAAGAAACTGACCATCGAGGCCGGCGTTCTCCTGAACCTCAACACCGCGTTCCGGCCGGAGTGGCTCCCTGGGATCGACCTCAGCCATGTGTGGAACGGACACCACACCACCTACGCCTCTGCCTCGCGCGCCTTCAGACTACCCACCTACACCGACCTGTACTACAACCGTGGCGGGGCCGTGGGCAGCCTGGACCTGTTGCCCGAGCATGGCGACCAGGTGGAACTGGGGCATCGCTTCCGAAGCGGGCGGTGGGGCGCGACCGTTAGCGGCTTCTCTCGCCGTGGGCGCGACCTGATCGATTGGGTGAAACGCCCTGGCGAAACGACCGTACGTGCCTCCAACCTCACCGCGGTGGATCTGCACGGGATCGAACTCAGCCTGCAGAACACTTCCGCCGATGATCGCACGTTGATAGGCGCCATCTACGCCTACCAATGGACCGATCGTGAAGCATTCGACTTCACCTCGCTGTACGTGCTCGACCACCTTCGCCACCGCCTTTCCGCATGGGGTGAACGACGCGTGTCCCGTTTCTCCTTGCGGGCGAACCTCTCCTGGCAACAACGTGTCGGCTCCTATGTCGACCTCAACGAAGGTGTGGCCACCAGCTATCCGGACAACTTCCGCGTGGATGCCAAGGTGAGTTGGCACAACGGGCCCATCCAACTCTTCGTGAGCGGATACAACCTGCTGAACGCCGAACAGATGGACCGCGCCAATGTGTGGTTACCGGGGCGGTGGATCACGGGAGGCATCACCGTGACGTGGAATAAGGGCGGGGAACACGATCGGTAATGCGAAGAACGGGGTCGGCATGGACCCGCACCGTGCTCTTGCCATCGGGCAGCTTCAACACTAACCTATCAGTCGTTTTAATGGCCTGGTAGCGCGGCGCCTCCATCTTGTGCTTCTTGGGCCGGTTCACCCATCATTGCGCCATGTGGAAGGTGCCGCCTTTCTTCGAGAATTCCGCTTCGTGGCACTCCATATACCATTGGGAAATTCAATAACGGCCGAAGATGCGCGGCCAGTTTCCCAGGCCGATACGAGCGACCTGTTGCGTAACGGAGCTACGTGAGTCGTTCAGAACGAATCAGGGGCCCGAAAGGCGTGTTCGCCGCCCGAAGGATCATTTTGAGATGCCATATTAGCAGCGCGCGAAAGCAACCCGCTGTCCCGCTCATCGTCTATAACGTATGAGGCTGCTCCTGTACACCTGCATCATCCTTCTTCCTACTGGCCTTTTGCGTGCGCAATTCGTCGACCCCGGCTTCGAGCAGAGCGGTTCCTCACCATGGTTGCGGTCGCATCCGGAATGGATGGGGGAGACGCCCTCCGACGCACCCTACGGTGGCTCCTTGTGCATGGCCGTGCGCGCCACCTCGCAGAACTTCGCGACCTATCCCTACTTCTACCAGGCCCTGCCCGCAGCGCAGCCCGGCGACGTGATCCGCTTGCGCTATACCTGCCGCCCGGGCGTGGACCCGGGTGCGCCGCCTGCGGTAGCGAACTCGATCGTGAACTACGTCGTCATCAACGGATCAGGAGTCCCTTCATTCACGAGCGAGTACCAGCTATCGCAGCCTGCGGAATGGACGATGCAGGACCTGACCTTCACGGTGCCCAGTTTCCCGGCGGGCAGCACCTTCGGCATCGGCTTCGGTGGTTACTCCGGCTTTGAGGACTTCTACCTGCTCTTCGACAACGTGCATGTCACCATCAGCGGCACCGGGGCCAGGCTGAGCGCCAAGGCATGGCTCGATGGCGCCTACGTCCCGGCGCAGGGCCTCATGCGTGACGACCTGCGCGCAGCGGGGCTCGTCCCCACCACGGAGATGAACACGAGCATCCTGTACACCTGGCCGCAGATGCCCGTGGGGGAAACGACCACGCCCGCGGTGCTCGCCGTCACCGGCCCCAATGCCATCGTGGATTGGGTGCGCATCGAGCTGCGCTCCGGACGACCCGAGGAGCACATCCCCATAACGAGCCGCAACGCGTTGATCCAGCGCGATGGCGACATCGTGGACACCGATGGTGTATCGCCGGTCACCTTCGCGGTGAAGGGCGGCAACTACTACGTGCTCATCCTGCACCGCAACCACCTCAGCGTGCTGGGCACCGATGTCGTCACCCTGTCCAGCACACCGGTCATCTATGATGCGCGCTCGCCGTCGACCACCTTCTACACCCGCACCGGACCGGAGAACGGGCCGCCGCGCAAGACCGTGGGGGCCACGCGCACACTCTGGCCGGGCAATACGCTGGACTCGGGCTACTTCCTGCGGAACATCCGGTACACCGGCGCGGACAACGACCGCGATCCGCTCCTGTACGCCGTTGGCGGCAACACGCCCACGAACACCTTGAGCGGGCAGTACCGGAAGGAGGACGTGAACATGGATGGCGTGGTGAAATACACCGGCGAGAACAACGACCGTGATATCATCCTGCAGACCATCGGCGGCTCATTGCCCACGGCAGTGCGCTACGAACAGGTGCCAGGACCTTAGACTCATTGCATGACGAGCTCCATTCCCAGGCGTCTCAGGCGCACGTTCCTTAGAGCAGTCGCCGTAGTGCTGCCAGGGGCAGCGGTTGCGCAACTCACCGACCCCGGTTTCGAGCAGGGTGGTGCGGGCTGGGTGCTGGCCTGTCCTGAACTCACTTGGATAGCTCCTTCCACGGCGCCGCAAGGCGGGTCGATGGCCATGGCGCTCCAGGCCACATCCACCGACTATCCGTACTGCCCTCCGGTGGATCCGCAGGGTGGCTGGACGCCAGCTCCCAACTTCTACCAGCCGCTGCCGCAGGTGGTGGCCGGCGATGTGGTGCGGTTCAAGTTCCTGGCGCGGCTGGAGGAGGGTGTTCCGCAGCCCTCCGGCTCTGCCATCCTCCCGTACGCCATTACCGTGGATGCGGAAGGGGACATGCACTTCCCGGTCACCGACCTCACCCTTGGCGGCGGCAACCCGCTGGCCACATGGGAATCGTTCCCCGGCCAGGTCACGGTGCCCGAACTGTCCGCAGGGCACGTGTTCGCCATCGGCTTCGGTGCGCACACCTTCGGTGGCGGGAATGGCGTGGTCCACTTCGACAACGTGGCCGTGCTGGTGGAAGGCAGCGGCGCGCGCTTGAATGCGAAGGCCTGGCTGGACGGCGCGTTCGTTCCCGGCACCAATCTCATGCGTGATGACCTGCGCGTGGCCGGCTTGATCCCCACCACGCTGCCGACCTACACCAATGCCATGATGGGCCCCAACGCCCCGGCAGGCACCGGCATCAGCATCGAACCGGCCGTGCTGACCGTGGCCGGGAACAATGCCATCGTGGATTGGGTGTGGGTGGAGCTGCACTTCGGCACGCCGGGCTTCACGAACGCATCCTCGGGATTCGAGACGGTGGCAAAGCGTTACGCCCTGATCCAGCGCGATGGCGACATCGTGGACCTCGACGGAAGCTCATCGGTGCCGCTGCCCATCAAAGCAGGCAATTGCCGGGTGGTGGTGCGGCACAAGAACCACCTCGGTGTGATGAGCGCGGAGCCGCTGGGCCTGAATGCCACCGCCACGCTCTTCGACGCGCGAGCCGCGAGCACGCCGCTCTTCGCCCTGGCTGCGCCACACACCGGTCCCGCGCGCAAGACGGTAGGGAGCACGCGCACGTTGTGGGCCGGCGATGCGTGGACCTTGAACGCGCCGCATGGTGTGCTGTACACCGGGCAAGGCAACGACCGTGACGCCATCCTCATCGCCATTGGCGGCAACACGCCCACCCATGTGGTTGCGGGCTACCACCGCGCCGACATCAACCTGAACGGGGAGGTGAAATACACCGGCGAGAACAACGACCGCGACATCCTCCTGCAGACCATCGGGGGCAGCACGCCCACGGAGGTGCGGGTGGAACAGGTGCCTTGAGTGGCTTATCCTTCGCCGGTCGATCCACGATCGACATCTTCCGTCTCGTGGCGCATAGGCCGAGCAGCTTGGGAAGCAAGGTGCGTGATGTTCAATGAATAGGGCACGGCGAACGGCACCGATGCCTTCGCCTGCTCGCTTCGCAACGCGCATTGGCGAAGGTGGGCTTCACACTCGACACGAAGATCGAATGCGCACTTTTCAAACTCGGCCGGTTCGAGGATGACTGATCCAATGCGGTGCGAAGGCCCGTATGAGGACCTACTTTCGAGCACATGAAGCGCATTCTTCTCCATGTCACGCTGATGACGACATCCAGTGCCTTCGCGTTCTCGTGGCAGGTAGGCCCCGGTGAGATGTACACCCTGCCGAGCCAAGTCTCCACGCTGGTGAACGATGGCGATACCGTGAACATCGCAGCGGGCGTGTACCATTCCGACGTGGCGGCATGGACGGCCAACGACCTGGTGTTGCGCGGGGTGGGCGGCTTTGCGCACCTGGAGAGCAACGGACTCAGCTGGGGCGGCAAGGCGATCTGGGTGATCCAGGGCGACAACTGCACCGTAGAGTGGATCGAGTTCAGCGAATGCCAGGTGCCCGACCACAACGGCGCGGGGATCCGACTGGAGGGATTGAACCTCACGGTGCGGCATTGCTGGTTCCACCACAATGAGAACGGGATCCTCTGCGGCGAGTACCACCCCAGCACCGTGCGCATCGAATACAGCGAGTTCGGGCATCATGGCTTCGGCGATGGCTACTCGCACAACCTCTACATCGGCAACATCGATTCGCTGATCTTCCGCTTCAACTACAGCCACCATGCCGATGTGGGCCACGAATTGAAAAGCCGAGCCCGGGTGAACGTGATCGAGTACAACCGTTTCAGCAACGAGGCCGATGGCAACGCCAGCCGCGAGATCGACCTGCCCAACGGCGGACAGGCCTACCTGATCGGCAATGTGATCCAACAAGGTCCACAGGGCGAGAACAGCAATCTGGTGGGCTTCGGCATGGAGGGGCTGAGCAACCCCGGCCCGCACGAGCTGTACGTGGTGAACAACACGCTGGTGAACGAAAAGGCCAACGGCAGCTTCTTCCAGATGCCGGGGACGGCGTTCTTCAAGGGCTACAACAACATCCTGGCCGGTGGTGGCAGCTTCATGAGCACATGGCCCACGAACATCGATACGCTCGCCAATCTGCGGAGCACGAGCATCGCGGCGCTGCAATTCCTCAACGCCACCAACTACGACTACCGCATCGATGCCAGCTCGCCTGCCCACAATGCCGGTTTTCCCGCCGGTCTGGCAGGCAGCGGCTATCCGCTCGTGGCCCTGTGGGAGTATGTCCATCCCGCGAACGGCGTGGAGCGTTGCCAGCACGCGCTCCTGGATGCCGGCGCTTTTGAGACGTGCACCACGGGCTTGGAAGAGCTCACGTACGATGCGGTTCGGCTGGGCCCCAACCCGGCAACAACAAGCCTTACGGCGGTCGTGGAGGTCAACGCGCAGGTGGCGCGTGTGCTGCTTTGCGATGCCCTGGGTCGAGTCCGGCGCGACCTTCCCATGCCTGCGTCCGGCACCGTCGTACTGGATATCGGCGATCTGCCCTCCGGCATGCACCTGCTTCGATTTCAGGGGCCGAACGGTCAACTGGAGCGCCGTTTCGTGAAGTTGTAACGTCCTTGTGTCGCGCGATCCCGCCGCCGCGATCCGCATCCACTTGACAAACTCGCTCCCGCCATGCGCTACAAGCTGATCCCATTCCTGCTCCTGACCGGCTCGCTCCATGCCCAGCAGACCTCCGTGCTCTTCATCGGCAACAGTTACACCTACGCGAACGACCTGCCCAACACCCTGCGGCAGCTTGCCTTGTCGCTGGGCGATACGGTCACGGTGGCCTCTTCCACCCCAGGGGGGTATCAATTCGTGCAACATGCCAACTATGCGCCCACGCTCACGGCCATCGCCTCGCAGCCATGGGATCACGTGGTACTACAGGAGCAGAGCCAGCTGGGCGCGCTGCCCTTTCCGGTTACGACCACGCAGGCCAGTGCCGCGCAGCTCGTGGATACGATCCGTGCCCACGAGGCGTGCAGCATGCCCGTCTTCTACATGACCTGGGGCCGCCAGAACGGCGATGATCTGAACTGCCCGGACTTCCCCTTCATGTGCACCTATCAGGGCATGCAGGACGCGTTGATCGCGAACTACACCGCCCTGGCCGAGGAGAACGATGCCTTCGTTGCTCCCGTGGGTGCCGCATGGTCGCAGGTGCGTGCCTTGCATCCGCTCATCGAATTGTACTCCGGGGATGGCAGCCACCCTTCGCCTGCGGGGACCTACCTCGCCGCGTGCGTGTTCTATTGCACGCTGTTCGAGGAGAGTTGTGTGAACGCCTCCTTCAACGGCTCCATCGATGCGGCCACCGCGGCCATCCTGCGCGGCATCGCCAGCGAAGTCGTGCTCGATGACCTCACCGCTTGGAACCTGGACGTGGATGACGTGGACGCATCGTACACCAGCAGTACCAACAACGGCTGGAATGCGATCACCTACACCCACGGTGGCGCGGGCACGCACTTGTGGACGAGCAGCGATGGGCAGAGCTACACCACGCCCGACGCGACCTTCGTCTTTTCCGCAGGAGGCTCCTACACCATCTCCCACACCTACACCGATCCGTGCGGTAACAGCGATACGGAGACATGGGTCCGGGAGATCGTCGTGGGCGTGGAAGAGTTGGAGCACGGCATGTGGTATCGGGTATACTCCGGGGTACCGGGGCAGCTGGAGGTGCGTGGCCTACGCGGAGGGGAAGTACTGACGCTCTTCGATGCGCAAGGACGATCGGTCCTGCATAAGCAATTGAGCCGTTCGGCCGAACGTGTCATGTGCCTGCCTGGCATGTATTTCTGGCGGGTCAACGATGAGCGCGGCAACTTCACGAGCGGCTCGGTGGTGGTGCGCTGAGGCCGCATACGACGCTCCCGCGTTGGTGATGACCACCACAACGTCCGGGGTGCCAACGGCAACCGGCTGGGTCACCAACAGCCATACACCACCGGACCATGCAGCGTCCTGCGCCGGACCTTCGAGGGCGAGGTATCCACGCCCCCATCGCTTCCGGGCGACCAAATGCACCGTGGGCTATTCCTTCACGAACCGGACAGTCACGTTCCCGAAGCGCACCGTGTAGATGCCCGGCATGAGGCCGCGGACATCCAAACCTTCGGAGAGCAAATGGCGCTCGCGCAGTACGATACAGCCGTGCTGATCAACCACTTCGACAAGGGCTGTGCGCCCCGCATCGCCTATGCGGAAGAACAATCGCTCGCGCGTTGGTACCGGGTAGATGCCGGCACCCACGCCTGACTCCGCATCAATGTGCAGCGGGCCGAGGTATTCGTAGGCGCCTACATCGCTGTGTGCTCCCACCGGACGTGCGTTGCCTTCGATATCCGTGGGCGGCGCGTAAAGGTCATCTGCTCCATCCACCGCAGGGCTGGTGGCCAGCAGGTGAAGGTCATGCCCCGGCGCATCCACGAAATACTGGGCGTACAGGGCCTCATCGGACAGTGCGATGTTGTTCACGTACACATCGGTCCCTTCCAGGCTGAAGGTGTTCGCGAGGTTGTTGGCGACCACGCAGCCGCTGCTCGCGAACCCATCGATGTCGTTCACCATGATCCACGCCGGCCCGGGCGCCACATCCGGTGTGGGGTCGATCACCGTGTTGTTCCTGAATACGCAGTCCTGCGCGCCGTAGAGCGAGATCCCGTGCCAGTGGTCCACGACCACCACGTTGTTCTCCACCACCCAGTCGATGAAGGGCCCATCGAAACAGCCGATGCCCTGCAAGGCCGCGCGGTAGGGCTGGTCCGGATCCTCGTAGCCGATGATGGTATTGCCGCGCAGCACCACCCGGTGGAACGGGAACCCCAGCGTGGTGAAGGACTGGATGCCGTCGTCGTGGTTCTCGTCCACGTCGTAGCAGTTCTTGATGGTGTTGCCCTCGAACAGGATGTCGCTCCCCAGCGGCCGCATGCCGTCCGCCGAGAAGTTCACCACGCTGTTGCCGATGGCCTGGATGCTGTCGCCGGCCGCGATGATGCCGAAGTGCACGTTCGTCACGGTGTTGTTGACCACCAACGCCTGATCGCCTGAAATGTGGATGCCATCGCTGTGGCGCGCGAGCCAGTCCTGGTCCGTCCAGCCCGTGATGTCGGTCGCGCTGTAGACCACGCAATCGCGTACCTCCACCTCGCGCACCGGTCCGTGCCAGCCATGCGACTCGAAGAACACCCGGTGGTCGCCGTCGTATACCCCGTATGGCTCCGCGCTGACGTGCAGCCCCACCAGCCGCCACTTCGCACCGGCCTGAAGGTGGAACTGGCGCAGGATGGGCACCGCACCTTCCGCGGCCATGATCGTGATGGGCTCCGTGTTGTACGCGCCCCGGTAAAAGCACTCACCGTGCAGCCCATCGTACAGCAACAGCGTATCGCCCGCATGCACCGGGGCGCCCACGTTCTTCGGCACCAGCACGCTCACACCGGCCTGGTACGGCAGCGGATCATAGCTGCGCGTCTCGATCAGGTCCGCATCCAGCACCTCGGCCAACGTGGACCACGGCGCGGCGGCCGAGCCATCGTTCTGCATGGACCCGTTCGCCGGATCGATGTGGAAGATCGCGGCTCGCGCAGGGATGGAGAACCAGCAGAAGATCAGGATGACAATGATGTTCTTCATCGTACTGGCGGTTTTCGTCCTTCGTGCCTTGTGGTCTCTTGCACCGGCCCCCACGCTTGTCCACATGGGCCTTGTCGTCCTGTCGGTCACCGCGCATGGACCCCCTTGCCCAACAGCCGGTGCGGGCCTCGGTGGGTATGGCGCGGGGTCCATCATCCTATGTGTTGCATAAGGGCGGGTCCGGCGACCGGGTGCACGTGCAATACAATGATAAGGTTGTCCAGGGTCGTTCGCTGATCCACGTTGGCGATCGAACAGGAAGATCCGGAGGCTGGTCCTCAGTGAAGCCGAAGGAACCAGGAGGAAAACTGAACGGAAGGTCGGACCCCGCCGTTCCCATCGAGGGCCTCAGGGTACGGCCGGGATACACCCACACCTACGGCAAGCTCAGGGTGCGACGTGCCAAACGTCATCCGCGAACAGCTCCACATTCCTCTGTGTTCACTGTGCCTCCGTAGTGGAATACCGACCCTCATCGATCGCCGGTGAACTTCCGCAAGGGTTTCCGTTTGCCATGTCGAACGCGGTAGACAACGATATCGTCCCCTTCCACCGCATACCAGACGATGTATGGGAATCTCTCCAACAGAACAGGACGGTAGGGCTCCTTCCGAATGCCGAAACCGGGCGGGTCATCGACCACGAACTTCAAGCTGCATAAAAGGTCTCTTCGGAACCTTTCCCCCAGCCCCGGCTTCTGCACCTCATACCACAACTGGGCTTGGCGGATCTCCTGGAGTGCCTCCTCCTTGAAGATCAACATCGCGCTCAGCGCTTCAGGTCGTTCTTGAGGATCTCCTCCACCTGGACCCAGGTGTAGGAGCGGGACTCTCCTTTCAGATGACGTTCGCGTCGTTCATCCAGCACGGCCAATTCCTCCTCGGATAGCTCCAGATCACCGGGCTCATGCCGCAAGGCTTCCTGATGGGTCCGGTCCTCTTCCAGGATCCGCTTCACCTCTTCACTCGTGTACATGCGATCCGCGCCTGTGGGATCCTTCACCACGCTCAACTTCTCGTTCGGGACGCCATAACCGCGCGGCGCGTCCAGCAGGCGTTTCACCGCGAGCAGACGCTCCTCGTTGTCCATCAGCGCGATACGCTCCAGCAGTTCCAGCTTGAGGGTTTTCAGGTCCATGACCCAAAGCTAATTCGAAGGCACACTCCAACGTTCGCCCACGGAAAGCACAGATGGCACAGATCGCTCAGTGCGGTCCGGTATTCATCTGTGCCATCGGCGTCATCTATGGAGAGTCTTTCCTCCCGAACTTCGCCCTCATGCAACTCCAGAACAATCGCCGGCCAGTGGATCGCCGGTTCAGGCAAACAAGCCGAACTCGTTGACGCTAGCACCGGCGAGCTCGTCGCCACTACTTCATCCGGCGGCCTCGACTTCGCGCACTAATTCCTTGACCGGTCCGTTCTTGGCGCAATGAGAGTCAGGCAACGACTCCGGCACCTGCTTTCATCTCCGTGGCTCGCGTTGTTGAACGCGTTCCTCTGTGTCGGCGCCATTCTGGCCAATGCTCACCACCAGGTATTCTGTAGGCCGGTGGCTTGGGCCACGGTGGTTCTGGTGCTGGCGTTCGCGCCGTTCATAGCCTACAACCTGATCCGAGATCGGCTCGGGAACGGCCGGAAAGTGGTGTTCTTCCTCTTCGGCATTGCGTTGTGCATCTGTTCGTATTGCATCGTATTCCTCTCTTACTTGAGCATTGTGGGGCTGCTCGCCCTTGTGTTCGTGCCGTTCGAGCTGCTCCGTGATGGGCACTTCGGCGCCCCGATGGCACTCCCCCTGGCGAGCGTTCCCATCGTGTTCTTCATCCAGATCCTCGGCATTGTACTTGGCCGCAGTGCCACCGGACACGACCGTAAGTTCTTCGGGATGGGCGCAGGTCTCTGTCTGCTGTTCGCATTGGTGATGACCTTCTGGTTCAACCTGCACTATTCTTCGGTACAAAACGCGTTGACAACGGGATCGACCAAGGGTCTCCCACGCAACTACATGACCGAACGGATGCTCGGCATGCACTTCAAATACCACCTATCGTTCTGCGAACTCGATGGTTGGCGTCCGCCGTTGCACGACCCTTCGATCGTGACAGCCGTATGGCTGACCGCTCCTTTCCGCGCCGACTTGGACTGGCGGGGAATGAAGCCTCTTGGCGCTCGCCATGGGACCACCTTTTTCGATGAGCGGATCGCGGCGTATAAGGACCTGTTCCCCGAACGGCCGTTACGCATGGAATGCAGCTGCGCGAAGGGATACCGGAAGTTCTACATGAAGGATCCAAGACTTCGGTGAGAAGTCCGGAACCTGCGTGAGCGATCGAACGGGAAAGCCCGGAGCCGGTAATCCGGTGAGGACTTGGACGGAAGAGCGCGACCCGAGGCTTTTGCGAGGGGCACGCCCAAATGCATCGAACGCAGATGACGCAGATGGTCATGATCGGCACGGGTCCGAGTGCACGTCGAATTGGCCTCTTCAGCGTTGACCCATCCCCTCAGCGGCATCCGCGTTCCCCCTTTCCTTCCGAACTTCGCCCCTATGCAACTCCAGAACTACGCCTGCGGAGAATGGATCGCGGGCAGCGGCAAACAGGCTGAACTGCTCGACGCGAGCACCGGTGAATTGGTAGCCACCACGTCCAGCAACGGCCTCGACTTCGCCGCCATGCTCCACTACGCCCGCACCGTCGGCGGACCGCTGCTGCGCAAGATGACCTTCCCCGAGCGCGGCCGCATGCTCAAGGCCCTCGCCCTCTACCTGATGGAGCGCAAGGACAAATACTACCAGATCAGCTACAAGACCGGCGCCACCAAGGCCGACAGCTGGGTGGACATCGAGGGCGGCATCGGCAACCTCTTCGCCAACGCCAGTCTGCGCCGCACCTTGGGCAACATGCCCTTCTACGTGGACGGCGAGGCCATCAAGACCAGCAAGCAGGGCACCTTCATCGGCCACCACATCATGGTGCCCAAGGAGGGCGTGGCCGTGCACATCAACGCCTTCAACTTCCCCATCTGGGGCATGTTGGAGAAGGTGGCCGTGAACTGGATGGCCGGCGTGCCCGCCGTGGTGAAGCCCGCCACCGTCACCAGCTACCTCACCGAAGCGATGGTGAAGGACATCGTGGCCAGCGGCATCGTGCCCGAGGGCGCCATCCAGCTCATCTGCGGCAGCGCCGATGGCCTGCTGGACCACGTGATGCAGCAGGACGTGGTCACCTTCACCGGCAGCGCCAGCACCGGCCGCATGCTCAAGCGCCACCCGCGCATCGTGGACGAGAGCGTGCCCTTCAACATGGAGGCCGACAGCCTCAACGCCATCGTGCTCGGCCCCGACGCCACGCCCGGCACCGAGGAGTTCGACCTCTTCATCAAGGAGGTGGGCAAGGAGATGACGCTGAAGTGCGGCCAGCGCTGCACCGGCGCGCGCCGCATCCTGGTGCCCGCCAACGTGCTGGAGGATGTGCAGATCGCCATCGGCAAGCGCCTGGGCGGCACCGTGATCGGCGACCCGCGTGCGGAAGGGCGCCTGCCTGACGGCAGTCAGGTGCGCATCAATATGGGCGCCCTGGCCGGCAAGGACCAACGCGACGAGGTGAAGCGCGCCCTCGGCGAGCTGCTCAAAGGCTCGCAGGTGGTGTACGGCGATCCCGACAGCGTCAACGTCACCGGGGCCGATGCGGCGAAGGGCGCCTTCATGAGCCCCATCCTGCTCCTCAACCCCGATCCCTGGAAGAACCAGGTGAGCCACAACGTGGAGGCCTTCGGTCCGGTGAGCACCCTGATGCCCTACACCGACCTCGACGATGCCGTGGCCCTCACCAAGCTGGGCAAGGGCTCCCTGGTGGCCACCATCGCCACGTACAACGATGCGTACGCACAGCAGTTCGTGTGGGGCGCCGCCAGCCACCACGGCCGCATGCTGGTGCTGAACCGCGACATGGCCAAGGAGAACACCGGCCACGGCAGCCCACTGGCCACGCTGGTGCACGGCGGGCCCGGTCGCGCGGGCGGCGGCGAGGAGATGGGCGGCAAGCGCGGCGTGCTACACTACCTGCAGCGCACCGCCATCCAGGGCCACCCCAGCATGATCACCGCCCTCACCCAGCAGTACCAGCAGGGCGCGCGCTATCGCATCAGCGAAAAGCACCCCTTCCGCCTGCACTTCGAGGAGCTCCACATCGGCGACACGCTGATCAGCGAGAAACACCTGGTGACGCTGCAGAACATCGAGGACTTCGCCGAACTGAGCGGCGACCGCTTCTACGCGCACATGGACGCCAACAGCCTCGAGGGCACCCCCTTCACCGGCCGCGTGGCGCACGGCTACTTCATCCTCAGCCGGGCCGCCGGCCTGTTCGTGGACCCGCCCAAGGGGCCCGTGCTCCTCAACTACGGCATCGAGGAGTGCCGCTTCCTCAAGCCCGTGTACCCGGGGTCAACGATCCAGGTCAAGTTCACGTGTCGGGAGAAGCTCGATCAGGAGAAGCGGCCGAAGACCGCCGACTCACCCAAGGGCGCGGATGTGGCGCGGGGCATCGTGAAGTGGTTGGTGGATGTGGTTGATGAAACGGGCGAGACCGTGGCGCTGGCGACGATCTTGACGATGGTGAAGAAATTGGATCAGAACTAGGACACACCATGAGCTGGGACGTTGTCGTGTTCAACCTCAAACGCAAGGTTGAGAGCGTGGAGGAGATCGACGAGAGTGTCCTTGTAGAGATCGGCACCTACGCCGACTTCGAGGCAATACTGAAGCGACGGTTCCCAACGCTCGCCAACGAGGATGGATGGTTGAAGGCCGACTTGGGTGAGTGCAGTCTGGAGACAAGTCTCGGTGAAGCGAACGAGACGTTCAGCAATACCATCTTCCATCTCTACGGCGAGAATGCCGTCTATGAACTCATAGAGCTGTGCAAAGCGAATGGTTGGCAGGCGTTCGATACGGCGCTAGGCCAGATGCTGAATTTGGTCCATCCCGAGAAGAACGGGTACATGGAACATCGCCGCTACGTAGAGCAGATCATTAATAAGCGACCATGACCGACGTGACCGTGGCGCTGGCGACGATCTTGACGATGGTGAAGAAGTTGGATCAGAGCTAGGCACGTGTCATCCCGAGCGGAGTCGAGGGATGGGCGTGCCCCCTCGCAAAAGCCTCGGGGTCGCGTGCTCCTCTGTAGCCGGCTTGGCAGGGCCAGCACCCGCGGCGCTGTGGGGTCCTCCTTCGTCGGCCTCCTCGCTGCTCGTGGCTGCAAGGCCCCTCCGGCGCCGGGCTGCCGCTGCGCCCGCTCACGCGACTGAGGCAAGCTAGGACAAGGCTAAGAAGTAGGACCGCCAAAAGCATCTGACCGCCTATGTTTCAACGCTTCTGCAAGATGGGGTTGTGAGTAGGCCCATGACAGATAATTACTGACCACCGGCCGACCAATCAAGTGGTGCAGCAGACTACGTCCCGACTGTGTAGTTTCGCCTCGTCCTTATCGGACCGCACACACGGGACTGTGCTGCACTCAATGAGGTGATGTCATCGGTCAAGGAAGATGAAGTAGGTAAACTGCCAAGTAAAATGAACGGAGCACAGGTAATGGATAGTGGGCTGGTCACACCCCGACCCAAAGGAGCATCAGCATGGAAGGTGTTTGACGACCCAATCATTTCTCGGCATGCGAATGAGGAAGGGCTCTTTATCAGGGGGTACACGGTGAATGACAAGCACGAACACATCCAAGCGAGCAATATCCATGCCATTAGCTTCTTCTCCGGAGCAGGAGGGCTCGATATTGGCGCTCAAATTGGAGGTGTTAAGGTAATTGCATCTCTGGACTTTGATTCAGACAGCGTATCCACCATGAAGAGTAATGCATTTTTCAAGCATTCAACTCACCATCACGACTCGATTGAAAATTTCAGCGCAAAATCATTTTCTAAAACACTTAAACAACACAAACCTGATAAACTCATCCTTTTAGGAGGGCCGCCTTGCCAGCCATTCTCGAAAGCAGGTTACTGGGTCACACACGAGAATAGATTAGGAGAATCCGATCCGCGCAATATGATTGGACAGTATCTCCGCTTAATAAAAGAGATTCGTCCAGATGGCTTTGTGTTGGAAAACGTTGAGAGCATTCTACATCCCAAGAATCGAGCAACTGTAGATGCTTTGCTTGAGGCTATTGATACCCTAGGATATCACTGCACCATGTATCGTGCTGATGCAACGGATTTTGGTGTACCCCAAAGGCGTAAGCGTGTCTTTTTCATTGCCTCGTTGAAGGCTATTAGGGTGTTGCCCCTTCCTACCCACGGCTCTAGAACGAAGGAAAGGCCTCATCTATTACCCAAAGAGAGAGTTTTGGATTGGATCTTTCCTTTCTCGTCTGATTCTTTCTTCGAGAAAGAGGAAGTTACGTCAGGTAAAACCTATGGCTTTGCGCTTTCTGAGGTACCGCCAGGCAAGAATTACTTTGCACTGACTGCAAGGGACGGGTACCCCAATCCGTTGTTTGAAGCAAATAAGCGCTTCTGGAGTTTCCTTCTGAAACTTCATCCAGACGAAGCAGCATGGACCATCGCTGCTCAACCCGGACCTTGGGTGGGTCCCTTTCACTGGACAAGCCGAAGGTTAAGGATACCAGAGGTGGCAGCGATTCAGACTTTCCCAAGTGATTACAAATTCTGGGGTAGTCGACGATCTGTGCAGCGACAAATTGGCAATGCCGTACCCAGTCTGATGGGGAAAGCAATTGTAGAATCCTTGGTAAAGAATCTATGATGACCAACACTATTGTAAGCTTGTTTACTGGAGCAGGAGGTATTGATGAAGGCTTCCATCAAGCTGGATTTCGAACCGTATTTGCTACAGACAACTGGCCTATTGCTTGTGATACTTTTTCGCAAAATAACCCAGATTCCGAGGTAATATGTGCTGATGTTGCCGACGTTAATTTCCGTGCGATAAAGAAGAAATACGGACCTATCACAGGATTGGTAGGTGGACCGCCCTGTCCCCCATTCTCAAAATCACGGTTCTATCGCTCAGAGAAGAAGAGAGGCATTGACGATGTTGATGGATTCATGACAGTGTCGAACTACTTCAGGGCGGTGGAGGAAATCAAGCCCGAGTTCTTCTTCTTTGAGAACGTAGCTGGATTCGTATACAAGCCTCATCGCGAAGCATTGATTCTTGTTGAGAAGGAAGCGGCGCGATTAGGGTATGTGATTAGTTGGGAAGTGATTAACACGGCAGACTATGGAGTACCACAGATTAGACAGCGGTTCATCTGTGTTGGGCTAAAGAAGAAGTATGGTGCTTTTACATTTCCAAGTCCAACGCATGCTGAACAGCCGTCCAAGTCCTCAGGCCTTCTCCCTTGGACGACTGCCGGAGATGTAATCAATGACTTGGATATTCCTCATCCTGATGATGTCAAGAATGAAGCTGGCTCGAAACACAAGCACCTCTTAAAGTTGGTTCCTCCTGGAGAGAATTACCTCTATTTCACTGCGGAACGAGGTCATCCAAAACCTGAGTTCAAATGGCGATCACGGTATTGGTCGTTTCTATTGAAACTCAGCCCTGAGAAACCATCTTGGACTATTCAAGCCAGCCATAGCAACAATATGGGCCCATTCCATTGGCGGAACCGATTCCTGCGCATCGCTGAGATTAAGCGGCTTCAAACGTTTCCGGATGGCTATAAACTCCTTGGATCCTTCAGGGACCAGTGGAGGTTAGTTGGCAATGCTGTGCCTCCGAAACTCGCAAGGGTCGTAGCTGAATCAATCTTGTTGCACCTCAACAAACACTAAGCATGGTTGTCGATCAAGCCACGCCGGAAGGCACTATCATTAAGGCTGAAGATTTTAAGGCCTTCGATCCCATTAAGGTGGTGCAAAGTGCTTATGAAAGCGAGGGATGGTCTTTTGAGAAACTTGAAAATGGAGTTGGCGGATACTTCAAGCTTAAGATTTCAAAGAATGATAGACATCTCTTCATTCACTGCTATATCAATAGTGTTGGCTGGAGACATAGAGCGCACTCAGAGAAGGGAATACAGTTTCCGGCTAACCATGATGTTCGTGGATTTAATGCGGTGCAAAATGAGAGCCAAGTCACTCTAATAATTGGGGTGTATAAACGCAATGCTGATGACAAAGGGCTCATTGTAGGTTGGCACTTCAAGGATTGGGGAAATAGAGGAAAGCCTTTCAATTGCTTTGTAGATACAGTGATGTTAGCCGAGGCATACAAATACGGTTTGTTCAAGGGTTCTAGGAGTGAGGGTAAGACTGTCCTTGTGTTCAAACCAGAGTTACTCGAAGCTTATACCTTCAGCAAGGATGCACTACATGGCTACCAAGCCTTTAATGAAGTGCACGGTTCTGCTCAAGCAGATCCCATATTAAGCGCTGCTATGGTGAACCCGGCACCAAAGGATCTAATTGAACATGTGCATAGCTACATCACGGGTGAGGGCTACCGCTTTAAGCGATTGGAGGTGGCCAATTTCTACTTGTCATTGCGCACGAAACCTTTTGTGATTCTAGCAGGTATTTCAGGCACGGGCAAGACTCAGCTACCTAGTCTATTTGCTGAAGCGACTGGCATGCGTGATGACCAAGTCATCCAGGTTGCCGTACGGCCAGATTGGACCGACGGGAGCGATCTAATCGGCTATATAGGCATCGATGATGGGTTCAAACCCAGGGACTTGACACTGGCCATTCAGCGCGCCAAGGCAGATCCGAACAAGCCCTATTTCTTCATTCTGGACGAGATGAACCTCGCCCGGGTGGAGCACTACTTCAGCGATTTCCTCAGCGTCATCGAATCCCGGAAACGGACTAAGGAGAGTATTGTCACACGCCCGATGCTCCGGGAGGAGTCCATCGCGTCCGCAACAAACCGGGACCAATTTGAGGGGCTTACATGGCCGGCGAACCTCTACCTGATCGGTACGGTGAACATGGACGAGACCACGCATGCGTTCTCACGCAAGGTGCTGGACCGCGCCAATGCCATCGAGATGAATGACGTCGACCTCAATTGGCCAGAGGAAGGAGCCAAGGTGGACGCCTGGTCGGGCATTCACAATGATGCCCTACGCACCGAGTACTTGATCGCGAATGAACTTTCCATGGAGGATCGGGCCATGCTCGATAGCAAGGGCGTCATGGCCTTTATGAAGCGGGTCAACGAGATACTGAAAAAGGCTGACCTGCACTTCGCCTATCGAGTCAGGGACGAAATGGCTTTCTACCTCCTGCTGAACCTTCGATCCGGGTTGATGGAACATGAGAAGGCCATCGACTTCCAATTAATGCAGAAGGTATTGCCGAGAGTACACGGCAGTTCAGGCAGGACTGAGCGTGTGTTACTTGATCTCCTGAACCTGCTGACCGAAATCGAAACCGCGGGTACCGATCACAAGACCGATGACCTTGAACAGAAAGTGAAGGAGAGTGGCAACGAACGATACGAGCGTTCAGTGGAGAAGATCCTGTTCATGCTCAGGCGCTTCGAAGAAGATCGCTTTACGTCCTTCTGGTTGTGAGCAACGATCGGGTCCATATCTTCTCGAAGGAAGAATCGGGCTGTCTGTCCTTGGAACTTGGTGTATCTACCAAGCAGATTTTTCGAGTTCTAGAGAATATACGGCCTTGGAGAGTATCCGGCTTGATCGATGAAGCGCCTGAGGTGGTGAAGGATCGCCATCTGTTCGAATATCAACCGGTGGATTACACCTATTCGGTGCGGGACGATGCACCATTGACCCCGCCGTTCCGCCTCTTGATCAATGATCGGCTGATAAAGGAATCCACCCATCGCGTGCGTGAGGGCGTGCACTTGCTGGCCGGTCGCTTCAGTATCGATGATGGCGTGGGCACCACCCTGCTACGGATACTGGATGCCAAAGGGCAACAGGTCTTCGGGCTAGAGACGGAGGTCTATCCGCAGAAGATGGATTTCGCTTCCGACTACCAGGCCATGTTGGCGGACATCTCTTCCATCATCAACAGCCTGACCTATGACGTACTGAAAGACACCTACCGGCATACACGGGCCAAGGTGACCGGGCATAGTACCGAGCCTGAATGGCATGCGATCCTGGAATCGCTGTTCGACCAATTGATCAAGAACCTCCAGGTCATCAAGCGCCAGCCCAAGCACGAGATCCGCACCGAGGACCAGGTGTTACCCTTGGACAAGGTGCGTAAGGCTTCAAAGAGGAACCTTGACTGGTTGCGCAAGAACGCGCGCTTTGCCCGCCCTGGCGACACGGGTTTGGCACTGAATGCGGAGCTGGTGGCCACACATGCTCTTGCCTGCCGGAAATATGTCACCTACGACACGTACGAAAATCGGTTCGTGGCATGGGCGATCGGCCGGGTATTGGACCGCCTGCGCAAATACAAGCGCTCCCTAAAGGATATGAAGGGCGTTGAAGCGCATGGTGAATTGTTGAAGCGGTTGACGGGCTACCAGGGTAGGTTGCAAGCCATCCTGCACGGAAGTCCCTTCGATGAGGTGGGCGAGTTCGAGCAGCGGGCGTATTTCTCCACCTCGCTCACCCGGGGAGCAGGATACCGCGATTTCCTTGTTATCCACCTCCTCCTCACCCGGGGGCTCGAGATCTGGGACAACGACGTGTTCCGCGTTGGACAGAAGAACATTTCAACGCTCTATGAATATTGGTGCTTCCTGAAGCTTGTACAGCTTTTAAAAGAGCAGATGGGGAATGGCGCTGATCTGCGGGACCTGATCAAGATCTCGGCCGGAAAGATCCATGTGGCGCTCCGCAAAGGCACCCCATCTGAAGTGCCTTTCAGGAATGAGTCGACAGGTGACAAGGCCACCTTGTTCTACAACAAAGAGTTCACACGAAAGGCGGGGCGAGTATACACGTACGACCAGATACCAGATATCGCCCTGCAATTTGAGAAGGCGGGCTTCAAGCAACCTTTTTGGCAAGTCTTCGACGCCAAGTACCGCTTCGATGAAAAGGTCCGGGACTCCGGTACTACGTATGATGCTCCCCAGGATGCTATCGGCCAACTCCATCGATACCGCGACGCCATACTTCATACGATGCCTGAGCAAGGCACGTACCGTAAGACGGTGAAGAACCTCGGAGGCGCCATTCTGTATCCGTATCCCTTGAGCGAGGAACAGTTCAAAAGCAGTGCGTTCTATGAGAGCATCGGTTCCGTGAACATCGGTGCGCTTCCATTCCTGCCAAGCAAAACGGGGCTGGTGTCTGAATATATCCGTTCGATCTTATCCAAACGTGCAGAGGACCATTTCGAAAATGTGATCGAGATGGACCGCACGGAATACGAAGCGGCCCGAGCGCGTTGGACCGAATGGGTTACGATCGGCTTATTGAGAAGGGAGGATCTCGCGGCCCGCAGAGCGTTCTTCTTGGAGACAGGGCTGTTCCACGTACCCTACGTCAAGGATGTGCACTCCAAACTCTTCCTAAGCAGGGAGTTGCTGGTGTGTGAGGCGGGAGAACGGACCGCCTATCGCTGCACGGTGGAAAGCTGGGAGATAATGATGAAGCCAGCATTGAAGGCCCTGGGAGTTTCCTGGGACTTGCATCATGACCGGTATGTGGTTTTCCGAACCACTGGTGCAGCACAAGTAGAAACACCCAACCCAATTGCACCTACCAAGTTCCGCTACAGCACAAAGGAGGGCTTGGATCGTTACTTGAGCTCGGGCGACCCGGCCCAGTTCTATTTGACCGGTCCTGATGCAGCCCGCTTGCTAGACTCTTTGCGCGACATGGGTGCCGATGTCCTGCCGGAATGGGCCAATGATCGGGACCCTTCCGCAGTGGTGTTCAACGTCGGTGATCTGGTGATCAAGTCTTCCGATTCCTATTCTCCACTTCATTACATGGTAGGTGAGCAAACGCTGTCCTTGAAAGAGGTCATGGAAAAGGTGGCGAAGGTGATCAAGCCATGATCGGCTTCGTCCACCTGCTGAAGACCAAGGACGCTCTGTTAGGAACGGACAACAACCTCCGCCTGGCCAATAACAAGGCCCAGGACGTGACGATCAAGAAGCTCACGCGGAAGAATCCGACGATGGCGGCGAAGTTCGAGGAGTTGAAGAAGGGCGATGCTGGGGAGGGAGAGTGAGAGGGCGTCATCATCCCATCAACCGCCCACTTGTGAGCCCCGAGGGCATCAGCTTACCTTTGGGTTCATGAACGCCAACCCCGAACTGCTCAAACGGATCACCGTGGACGACCGGATCTGCAATGGCAAGCCCGTGATCAGGGGCATGCGGATCACGGCGCAGACCGTGCTGGAATTCCTCATGGCCGGCACGCCCGAAGCAGAGGTGCTGAAGCAGTACCCCATGCTGGAGGCAGCAGATCTGGAGGCCTGCCGCCAGTTCGCGCTGTCGCTCATGGGCAACAGCTTTTCCGTGAAGGATATCGCGGCCTGAGATGCCTCGGTACCTCGTCGATGCGAACCTGCCGCGCTGGTTCAGCCAATGGAACAGCCCGGACTACGTGCACCAGCACGACATCGATGCGACCCTTCACGATGCGCTGATCTGGGAGTATGCCCGGGAGAATGACCTCACCATCATCACCAAGGACAGCGACTTCACCAGCCGCATCCTGCTCAGCAGCCCGCCCCCGAAAGTCATCCACATCCGGCTCGGGAACATGGACATGCGAACATTCCACGCTGCCATTGACAAGTGCTGGCCGGAAGTCCTGGACATGAACGAGACCCACAAACTGGTCGTGGTACACACGGACCGGATCGAGGGGGTGCGGTGAAGCCTAATGCTCCCAAGTTCGTGGATGAAACGGGTGCAATGGTGGCGCTGGCGACGATCTTGACGATGGGAAAGAGATTGGAGCAGGGTTAGAGGCTGTGGGTAGCAGGATCGTTCACTGTCCGCTTGCGGATCGGATACATCCGGTACATTGGTCCTGGGACGATCATGCAGGTCCGTGTGGCACGCGTGGGGTCCCCTACCCGGATAGCGTGCATTTCTCGATGTCGATCGATCAACTTTTCAAGGCCGTCGGATTCAGCCCCAATGCCAACCAGCGTGCAGCCATCCTGCACGAGAATGGCCCCCTCTTCCTCACAGCCGGTCCCGGCTCCGGGAAAACGCGCGTGCTCCTCTGGCGCACCGTCAACCTCATCGTCTGCAAGGGCGTTGCGCCGGAGCGCATCTTCCTGAGCACCTTCACCGAGAAGGCCGCCCATCAGCTCAAGGAAGGACTGCGCTACCTGCTGGCCATCGCCACCAGCAAGACCGGACAGCACTACGACATCAGCGGCATGGCCATCGGCACGGTGCACAGCATCTGCCGGCAGATGATCACCGACCGGCGTTTCGCGCCACCGGGCACGCGGCCGGACCCGGTGGTGCTGCTCGATGAACTTTCCCAGTACTTCCAGGTGAGCCGCCGCGCGTGGAATGCCCTGCTCGCCCCCCTGGGCAAGGAGAAGGCCGAGGACGCACAGCGCTTCCTGAACAAGACCATCGAGGACAGCGATGCGGGCAGCAAGCACCTCGCCGTGCTGAGCGCCATCAAGGCCTTCAACCGCTTCGCCGAGGAGAGCATCCTGCCCGAGCGGGAGTTCGACTGCGACGATGACTGGCAGCTGATCCGCGATGCACACGCGGCCTACATGAACTGGCTGAAGCAGGACGAAGTGCAGAAGGTGGACCTCTCGCTGCTGCAACAGCAAGCGCTCAAGGTGCTGACCGCGCACCCGGATGGGACCAAGCTCTTCGACCACGTGATCGTGGACGAGTACCAGGACACCAACGCCATCCAGGAGGACCTCTTCTTCCACCTCGCAGGGGGCAGCACCAACCTCACCGTGGTGGGCGACGACGACCAGGCCCTCTACCGGTTCCGCGGTGCCACAGTGGAGAACCTCGTGCAATTCCCGGAGCGTAGTGAAAAGCGCCTGGGGGCATCGCCGGTACGCATCGACCTCAACATCAACTACCGCTCGCGCAGCCAGGTGGTGGATGTGTACAACCACTTCATCGAACGGATCGACTGGAGGCGGAACGAAGGCAAAGGCCACTACCGCGTTCAGAACAAGAACATCCAGGCCCACCGCACCGACCCGCTCCCCAGCGTGGTGGTGACCGAGAAGGCCGACAGTGAGACCGTGTATGCCGAACTCGCCGCCTTCATCAAGCAGCTCAAGGACCAAGGCAAGATCAACGACTACAACGAGGTGGCCGTGCTCTTCCCCAGCGTGCGCCCATACAACGGCACGCCGAACGCGGCGGTCACCGGTATGCGTGATGCCTTGCAGCTACACGGCATCCCCGTGTATGCCCCACGCGCCGGGCGTTTCCTGGAGACCGAGGAGGCCACCGTGGTGATGGGCCTGCTCCGCCTCATCATCGGCACGCCGCACGAACCGGAATGGAACAACCCCAGCTACCAGGCCTTCCGCAGCTGGCTGAGCCGCTGCCGCAAGGAGGCGCAAGCCTTTGTGGAGCAGGACAAGCAATTGAAGGCCTTCATCGACGACCGCAAGGCCGAAATGGAGCAGGCCTCCAACGACCTCACCGCCCTGCAGAAGGTGATCCAGAAGAAGAAGTGGGCGCCCACCGACACCTGCACCCTGGACCACGTGGCCGCCCTCACCAAGGCCACCGGCCTCAGCACGCGTGCCATCAAGGCGCTTTCCAGCAAGTACTTCCGTGACCTGGTGGCCAGCCGAGCCAAAGGCCCCGCGCCGCTCTCCCTCACCTACGTGCTCAACCGCACCACCGCACTGGATTGGAACATCCTCGACCTCTTCTACCAACTGGCCGGCTTCAACCCCATGCGCACGTGGTTCCAGCTGGCCGAGGATGGCGACAACAAGGACTACGACGAAGGCCCCATCTGCAACCTCGCGCTCTTGAGCCAGTACATCGGGCGCTACCAGGATGAGTTCACCGCCATCCTCACCGGCTGGTATGCCCAGGAGGAGCGGCTGGCGAACAGCTTCTTCCGCAACTACTGCTACGCGCTCTGGCGCCTGGGCGAAAGTGAATACGAGAACGACGACGACCCCTTCCCCCGCGGCCGCGTGCCCTTCCTCACCATCCACCAGAGCAAGGGGCTCGAGTTCAAGGTGGTGATCCTCGGCAACATGGGGCGCAAGCTCCGCGACCCTTCGCCGCTGGAAGTGGCCGTGCGCGACATGCTCGGCAAGGAAGGCGAACCCTTGGAGCGCCACGCGGAGTTCGATGCCATGCGGCTCTTCTACGTGGCCCTCAGCCGCGCCAAGGACCTGCTGGTGTTCGTGGAGAAGAAAGGAGGACATGTCTTCGATCCCCTCAAGTGCTTCCGCGACCTGGACCTGCCCAAGCTGCACGACCTCGACATCGCCACCCTGCCCCCGGCCACCACGGAGGTGGAGGACATGGGCAAAGCCTACAGCTTCACCGGCGACTACACCAGTTACCTCACCTGCCCGCGCCAGTACATGATCTTCGACAAATACGGCTTCGTGCCCAGCCGCCAGCAGACCCGCCTCTTCGGCCACCTGGTTCACCGCACCGTGGAAGACCTGCATCAATTCCTGATCGCGGAGCGGAACCGCCGCACCGATCCAGCCCGATGAGCGCCAAGAAGAAGCAACCCCAAGGCGACGCCACGGAAGCACGCATCCGCGACTTCTTCGAGCGCAACTACGAGCTGCTCCGCATGGAGAGCGGCCAGGTGCTCACCAACGACCTCAAACAGGAAGCCCTGAACCAAGTGCTCTTCTACTACCGGAAGATGAAGCACGTGGCCGACAACGTCACCCGCACCGAGGTGCGCCTGGCCCTGCCCGAACAGCGCACCGCACAAGGCCGGCGCTTCACCATCGAGGGCGTGGTGGATGTGGTGCAGGAGGGCGACGAGACCTGGCTGTACGACATCAAGACCCACGACCCGGAGCATGTGCGGCAGCACCCCGGGAGCTACGAACAGCAGCTCAACGTGTACGCCCACATCTGGCAGAACCTGCAGCGCCAGCCGCTCCACCACACGGCCATCATCGCCACGCAATACCCGCGCGCCATGAAGGATGCCTGGCGCCGCAACGACATGGCCGCCTTCCTCTTCGAGTTCGAACGCTGGCAGCCCCTCATCGAACTGCCCTTCGACCAGGGGCGATTGGAGGAGACCCTCGGCAGCTTCGCCGAAGTGGTGGACGCCATCGAGGGCAAACACTTCGCGCCGCGCACCGAGGAAGACCTGGACGGCGGTGGAAAACGCCGCTTCGCCACCCGCGTGTGCCGCAACTGCGACGCCCGCTTCAGTTGCACCAGCTACCGGACCTGGGCGCGCAAGCGCAGCGGCAACGACCGCAGCGCCGCCAAATACTTCAGCGACCCCGTGCCCGATGCCGAGCAGAACGATTGGGTGGACGGCAACCTCGAAACCGCCCCGATCGGCGAATGAGCCCGAACTTCACGCCCGGGAGATCCATCCATGCAGCGCATCTTCATCAGCAGCGTACAAAAGGAGCTGGCGGCCGAGCGCCGTGCGCTGAAGGATTTCGTGCGCAACGATGCGCTCCTGCGGCAGCATTTCGAGGTCTTCCTGTTCGAGGACCTGCCTGCCAAGGACCAACGTACGGATGCCGTGTATCTGCATGAGGTGGACCACTGCGACCTGTACGTGGGGCTGTTCGGCAGGGAATACGGCCACACCGGTACGAACGGGGTTTCCCCAACCGAGCACGAATTCGACCGGGCCGCGATACGGGGCAAAGAGCGGTTCATCTATGTGATGGGCAGCACCGATGAAGGGCGGGATCCACGCATGGCCGCCCTGGTGCGCAAAGCGGGCGAACAACTCGTCCGCAAGCGGGTGGCAAGCACACCGGAACTGACCACCGCGCTCTATGCCAGCCTCATCGACCACCTACAGCGCAGCGGCATCATCCGCCACCTGCCCTACGATGCCAGCGCCTGCCATGGCGCCACGCTGGACGACCTGGACCCCGAGAAGGTGGAGCGCTTCCTGCGTATCGCCCAGCGGGAACGCAACTTCGTGCTGGGCCCCGGCACGCCGGTGCGCGATGTGCTCACCCACCTGAACCTGCTGGACGGCCAACGACCCAGCCACGCAGCGGTGCTGCTCTTCGGCAAGGCGCCGCAGCGGCACATCGGCCTCATCAGCAGCGAGGTGAAGTGCGTACACTTCTTCGGCACCGAGGTGGCCAAGCCGATGCCGGACTACAAGATCTTCAAGGGCACGGTGCTCGAGTTGGTGGATCAGGCCCTGCATTTCGTGATGGACAAGCTGGCCCACGCCGTGGGCACCCGCAGCGAGAGCGTCGCCGCGCCCATCACCCCGGAGATACCGCGCCTGGCCGTGGCGGAGGCCATCGTCAACGCCGCGGTCCATCGCGACTATGCCAGCCACGCCAGCGTGCAGGTGATGCTCTTCGCCGACCGCTTGGAGGTGTGGAATCCGGGCGCCTATCCACCGGAGATCTCCCTGGACGACCTGCGCCGGCCGCACCCCTCCATTCCGCGCAATCCGCTCATCGCCGAGCCGATGTTCCTGGCGCGCTACATCGAAAAGGTGGGCACCGGCACCTTGGACATGATCGCCCGCGCCAAGGAGGCCGGTCTGGCACCACCCGAGTTCAGGCAGAGCGCCGGGCAGGTGGTGCAGGTGCTCTGGAGGCCCGCCATGCAAGACAACATGCAAGATGACGACCTGAGGATCAGCATTTTGCAGGAACTTGCCGGGGCACTCGGAAAACCCACCATGCAAGTCACCATGCAAGCTGCCGTGCAAGTAGCTCGCATGCTTCAACTGGCCTCGGGAACAGAGCAGAGCCGCGATGCCTTGCAAGAGGCCATGGGACTGGCGGACCGCGAGCACTTCCGCAAGCAATACCTGGTGCCCCTGGTGCAGACCGGTTGGCTGGTGCGCACCTTGAACCCACCCAACCACCCCCAGCAACGCTACAAGCTCACCGAGCAGGGCAGAAAATGGCTTGTCCAATACCACACGCTCCCGCAGCCATGACCCCGCAAGCCACCCCGCAAGCCAAGGCGCTGATGAGCAACTCCTTGGCGGAGGCTTGCGGGGTGAGCAACGCAACTACCCCGCAAGCTTCACCCCACCCCAGCTTCTGATCCTCGCATGTCCCACACCCGTCTCCGCCCCTCCTTCTCCTTCACCGACGAAAAGCTCGCCGAGCTCAAGCGCATCGCCCCCGAAGCCTTTGCCGATGGCCGGGTGAACTGGGAGGCCCTGCGTGCCGCCTTGGGTGAGCACCTGGAGGACGACGATGCCAACGCCGAGCACTTCGGCCTCAACTGGCCCGGCAAGCGCGAGGCGCGCAAGATGGCCGGCACCCCGAGCAAGGGGGCCCTGGTGCCCCAGCCCGGCAAAGGGGTGAACGAGGACAGCACCCGCAACGTGTTCATCGAAGGCGAGAACCTGGAGGTGCTGAAGCTGCTGCAGAAGGCCTACGCCGGCAAGGTGAAGATGATCTACATCGACCCGCCGTACAACACGGGAAAGGACTTTGTGTACGAGGATGACTTCACCGAGCCGCTGGAGGAATACCTGCGCCGCACCGGCCAGGTGGACGAGGAGGGCAAGGCCCTCACCACCAACACCCGCGCCGACGGGCGCTTCCATAGCAAGTGGCTGACCATGATGTACCCCCGCCTGCGACTTGCACGCAGGCTGCTTAAGGAAGATGGCTTCATGTTCGTCAGTATTGATGATAACGAAGTCCACCATCTCCGAATTCTCTTGAATGAGGTATTTGGCGAAGAGTGCTTCATGGTGCAGGCCACTGTACAAGCCCCGAGCTATGTGGAGACCACCGACGCCGTGAAGATGACGGAGTACATCATCGGCTTCAAGAAGGAAGCCCAATTCGCATTGTTTGGTGCCATTCAAAAAACCGAGAGTCGAGGTACCGTTGGAAACCCCGATCAGACGATGCCGGTCGTCGAGTTCCCTGCAGGACTACGAGTAATGGACCTTGCCGATGGCACGTATAAGAAAGCAAGGCAGCTCGATAGCAATGAGGACATTGAGCTTCTGTCCGACAAGTTCGTTGTAAAGGATGGGGTACTTGCTGAATCGGTCAAGCTGAAGGCCCGGTGGCGCAATCCCAACGACATGAAGGCCTTCTTCGCGAACAATTGCCAACCCATCATCAACAAGTTCAAGAAGAAGGTTATCGAAGTCTATTTCAAGGGTGACCGATTGATGCCATACACAGTTAAGGAGTCAGGTGAAAAGTTCCCTTCGTTAATGACGTCTGATGTCATACCGGGCGTAAATTCAAAGGGAAGCGGTGCCGCCAATGACCTTCTTGGATTCGAGGCATTCGACTACCCTAAGAATATCACACTCATGAAATACCTGCTCAGCTTTACAGGGCCCGATGACCTTGTTGTTGACTTCTTTGCGGGGTCGGGCTCGACTGCGCATGCGCTTGATGAATTGAACCAAGAGGATGGCGGAAATCGGAGTTTCGTTCTTGTACAACTACCAGAACTACTGGATGAGAAGCACGAAGGACGCAAGCGAAAGTTCGACACGATTGCGGACATCACGCGGGAACGAATCCGTCGCGCCTTCAAACAGAACAAGAGTGAAGCGGGCTTCTTGAGCTTTGGGCTGGGGAAAAGCCACTTCCGCGCTTGGAACGATGTGGAGGGAGCGGACCTCACCGCCTTGGAGAAGGCCTTTGCCGAGGCGGAGAGCCCCTTGGTGAAGGATTGGACCTGGGAGGGCCTGCGCACGGAGGTAATGCTACTCGAAGGCTTCCCGCTCGATAGCCGGGTGGAGCCCGTGAAGGAGCTGAACCCCGGCTCGAAGGCCGGGGCAGGAAAGAACCGTGTGGAGCGCATCCACCACGAGTGGCATGCCCACCGCCTGCTGGTGTGCCTGGACAAGAAGGTGGCCCCCGAGACGATCAAGGACCTGCAGCTGGAGGATGGCGACATCTTCATCTGCCTGGACACGGCCATCGATGATCAGAGCAAGTTGCGGTTGAGCGACAAGGGGATGATCAAAACGATCTGAAGAGTTCACCACAGAGGCACGGAGGACACAGAGGAATGCAAATGGTCAGTTCACCACAGAGGCACAGAGGACACGGAGGAATGCAATTGGAAAGCACGAGACAAACTCTGTGTTCTCTGTGCCTCTGTGGTAACCGCATTCACGCATGAAGCACAACGAGCTGTCCAGCGCCATCATCAAGGCGGCCATCACCGTGCATCGCGCGTTGGGACCCGGCCTGCTGGAGAGCGTCTACCAGGTTTGCCTGGTGCAGGAATTGACGGACATGGGCTTGAAGGCCAGTGGGCAGGTGGCCGTGCCGATCATTTACAAGGGGAACCGGCTCGCGAGCGACCTGCGCATCGACCTGCTCGTGGAGGACATGATCGTCGTGGAGATCAAGGCGGTCGCGGAACTGCATCCCCTTCACACCGCCCAACTGCTCACCTACCTGAAGCTCACCAACAAGAAGCTCGGCCTGCTCATCAACTTCAACACGACGAAGCTCGTCGACGGCCTCGATCGCGTCATGAACGGATACCTCGATGAAGATGAATGAATACACAACCACAGAGGCACGGAGAAGTGCAATTGGCAGGCGCGAACAAAAACTCTGTGCCCTCTGTGCCTCTGTGGTAAACCGCACTCGATGAGCAAGACCATCAAGCTCCACTTCGACCCGAGCCAGCCGCACCAGCTGCGCGCCATCGAATGCACCGTGCAATTGTTGGAGGGCCTGCCACAGTTCGACAGTGCCTTGTACAAGAAGGCCCTGAGCGAAAGCGGTCAGCTCGGCCTGCAGAGCGATGTGGTGGGCAACATCCCACCGGCCTACCACCTGGACGAGGGCTGGCTGCTGGACAACCTGAACGCTGTGCGCGCCAGCCAGAGCGCCTGGCTCACCCCGCAGCAGATGATCCAAGAGACGATGGCCCTGGACATGGACGACGGGCCGATGCTGGACGACATCAGCGCGGAGAGCCACAGCTTCCCCGTCTTCACGGTGGAGATGGAAACGGGCACGGGCAAGACCTACGTGTACCTGCGCACCATCCAGGAGCTGCGCAAGCAGTACGGCCTGCGCAAGTTCATCATCGTGGTGCCCAGCGTGGCCATCTACGAGGGCGTGGTGAAGAGCTTCGACACGATGCGCGAGCATTTCAAAGGGCTCTACGGCAACGAGGTCACCAACCTGATCCGCTACGATAGCGGGCAGATCAGCCAGCTGCGCGACTTCGCCACCAGCGACAAGGTGGAGGTGCTGCTGATGACGGTGGACAGCTTCAACAAGGTGAGCAACAACCTGTACAAGGGCACCGAGAAGCTGCAAGGGGAATGGAAGCCCTACGAGTACATCCAGGCCGTGCGGCCGGTGCTGATCCTGGACGAGAGCCAGAACTACCAGAGCACCCGGGCACGGCAGGCGATGCGCACCCTGAAGCCGCTCCTGGCCATCAACTACAGCGCCACGCCCGGCAAGCGGCCGAACCTCTTCTACCGGCTGGGGCCGCTGGAGGCCTTCCAGCAAGGGCTGGTGAAACGCATCGAGGTGGTGGGCATCACCGAGCAGTACCAGTACAACAACGAGCAGTTCAGCTTCAGCTTCGTGAGCGGCAGAAGTGCAGGCTACGGCCTGGCCGTGGAAACCGAGATCACCTCCCTGGTGAAGGGTGAACCCAAGCGCGAGCGCCTGCAGCTGCGCAAGGGCGATGACCTCTTCGAGAAGACGAAGAACCCGGCGTTCCAAGGCTTGCAGATCGAGGACGTGAACAAGCAGCTCGGCCTGGTCCTCTTCACCAACGGCGACCAGGTGAACGTGCGCGACTTCGGCAACGCCCAACAGAAGGAGGACATCTTCCGCACACAGATCGAAGAGACCGTCAAGCACCACTTCGACAAGCAGAAAGCGTTGCTGCCGCTGGGCATCAAAGTGCTCTCGCTCTTCTTCATCGACCGTGTGGACAACTACGTGGCACCGGACGGGCTGATCCGGCGGTTGTTCGACGAGGCCTTCGAGCGACTGAAGAAGGACCATCCGTACTGGAAAGGCTGGAAGGCGACGGACGTGCGCGAGGGCTACTTCGCCAAGAAGAAGGCGGCCAAGGGCAAGGTGGAGGAGTTCGTGGACACCGCCATCGAAGTGGACCAGAAGACCAAGGCCGACCAGGAAGCCGAAAAAGCGGCCTACGAGCTGATCATGAAAGGCAAGGAACGCCTGCTGAACCTGGACGAACAGGTGGCCTTCATCTTCGCCCACAGCGCCCTGAAGGAAGGCTGGGACAACCCCAACGTGTTCCAGATCTGCACGCTGAACCAGACCACCAGCGAGGCCAAGAAGCGGCAGGAGATCGGTCGCGGCCTGCGCCTGGCCGTGGACCAGCAGGGCGATCGCGTGATGAGCGAACAGGTGAACGTGCTCACCGTGGTGGCCAACGAGAGCTACGAGCGCTTCGCCGATGCCTTGCAGAAGGAGTACACCGAGGCCGGCCAGTTGGCACCGCCGAAACCCACCAACGCCAGGCGATCCGCGGCCAAACGCAACGACAAGCTGTACCGGAGCAAGGCTTTCCGGGCCTTCTGGGACCGGCTGATGCAGCAGGCGGAGTACGAGATCCATGCCGACACCGCCGCGATCGTGGAGGCCTGCGTGAACAAGCTGAACGCCGAGCAGTTCCCGGAGCCGCACATCGTGGTCACAAAGGGCGAGTTCGTGATGAGCACGATCAGCATCGAGCTGCAGCAGGTGAGCGCAGGTCTGGCCAAGTTGGACGTGAGCATCAGCAATACCGCCGGTGAAAGTCGCAGCAACACCAGCTGGTTCAAGACCGGTGATGAGCTGGCGCGCAAGATGAACGAGCCCCGCCTCAAAGGCTACAAGCTGGTAGGCATCGAAGGCTCAGGCAGCGAGGCCCGGGTGCTCTTCGGCGACAAAGGCGAACTGGCCATGGGTGAACAGCACCAGTTCCAGGTGCGCGAGGAGAACCGCAATACGCCCACCACCCGGCTCGAGGCGCAGGCCACGCACCCGGTCTTCAACCTGATCGACCGGGCGGCCGAGGAAACGAAGCTGACGCGCGGCACGGTACGCACCATCTTCCAGCGCATGAGCGCGGAAAAGAAGAAGTGGATCTTCCGCAACCCGGAAGGATTCAGCGGGGTCTTCATCCGCACCATCCGCGAGCTGCTGGCCGACCACATCGCCGAGCGGGTGCAATACCATTTGCAGAAGGAGAAGCAGGATGCCGACCTGGAAGAGCTGTTCCCCGCCGAGAAGAAGTACGCCCAGAAGGAGCTCATCGAAGGCTCCAAGGCCAGCATGTACGACTGGGTGCAGGTGGACAGCGACGTGGAGAAGCACTTCGTAGAACTACGCCTCAACGACGACGGCAAGGTGCAGGGCTACCTGAAATTCCCCGCCAATTTCGAGATCGGCATGCCCAGGATCATCGGCAACTATAACCCCGATTGGGGCGTGCTACGCGAGGACGAGAAGAAGCCCGAAGTGCTGATGGAACTGGTACGTGAGACCAAGGGCACCACTGACATCGAGCGCCTGCAATGGGGCCATGAGAAGCGCAAGATCAAGTTGGCGAAGAAGTACTTCGCGGCGCTGGGCGTTGACTACCGGCCGGTGGATGACAAGGTGGTGCGGTGGTGGGAGAAGGATCCGGAGGGCAAGGGTTGACCCCAGCACCCTCCACTGCTACGCCGTTGGGCAGGAACAGCCTGGACCGCCGGTGAACGCCCCGTGACTTTCCCACCGCCCTCACCATCCTCACCTCTCTCACCATTCTCCCCGACCTCATTCCCGTCCGACCTGCACACCGTGCTGCCAAGGCCCCGCTCCAACCACGCCATATAGCGCTGGACATCAACGCATTGCCATTCAGTGTTTCAGCAACATCAACTCACTGACCTTATTCTGCACTTTTAAGCTCAATCATTTGAGCTTATCTTTGCTTCATGCTTGAAGTTCCTGAATCCGAGATACTTGCCCGGCTCCACGAAGAGAACCCCTGGTGGCAGGTGGGGCGCGGCATCCACCCCGACCTCGTCCACCTGCCGCGCCGGGCTTATCTGAATGACTTCTGCCGGTTGGTACGTGAAAAGGACCCGCATCGTGCCGTGGTGCTCATGGGGCCGCGCCGCGTGGGCAAGACCTACCTGGTGATGCACACCATCCACGAGCTGATGGAGCGCCACGGCGTTTCGGGCCGCGACATCCTGTACGTGATGCTGGAGACCCCGATCTACAACCGGCAGGGGCTGGATGCACTGGTGGCGCGGTTCCGCAAACTGTTCGAACGCCCCGCCGGCCAAACGCTCCACGTCTTCTTCGACGAGGTGCAATACCTGAAGGAATGGGAGGTACACCTCAAGACCTTGGTGGACCGGCACCGCGACATCCGCTTCGTGGCCACCGGCAGCAGCGCTGTGGCCCTGAAGACCAGGAGCGCCGAGAGCGGCGCCGGGCGCTTCACGGAGTACATGCTGCCGCCGCTCACCTTCGCCGAGTACCTGCGCTTCATCGGCAGGGAGGAAGCGCTGATCACGGCACACGGCGATGGACCGGCCCCGCGATACCGCACCACCGACATCGTGGGCTTGAACCGGGCCTTCATCGACTACATGAACCACGGGGGCTACCCGGAAGCCGTGTTCTCGGCACGCCTGCAACAGGACCCGCAGCGCTACATCAAGAATGACATCATCGACAAGGTGCTGCTGCGCGACCTGCCCACGCTGTACGGCATCGCCGACATCCAGGAACTGAACAGCCTGTTCAACACGCTGGCCTACCACACCAGCCGCGAAGTGAGCATGGAGGAACTGAGCAAGACCAGCAACGTGGCCAAGAACACCCTGGCCAAGTACCTGGAGTACCTGGAGGCCGCCTTCCTGATCCGCCAGATGCGCCGCGTGGACGAGGACGTGACGCACTTCAAGCGCAAGACCACCTTCAAGGTCTTCCTCACCAACCCCACCATGCGGGCGGCCCTGTTCAATCCCCTGCGTGAAGGTGATCCGGCGCTGGGCCAGCAGGTGGAGACGGCCATCCACAGCCAGTGGATCCACAACCGCGACTTCATCGATTCGCTGCACTATGCCCGATGGAAGAGCGGCGAGGTGGACTTCGTCAGCCTGGACAGGGCCGGCCGGAAGGCGCGTTTCGCCGTGGAAGTGAAATGGAGTGACGCCGCGTGGGACGATCCCCGGCAGATCAAGGGTCTGCTGGCCTTCTGTAAAAAGCACCGGCTCGAAAGGCGCCCGCTGGTGACCACCCTCACCCGCGAAGGCGTGCGCACGCTGGAGGGCGTGGATGTGGAATTCACCCCCAGCAGCCTGCACTGCTACACCGTGGGCAGGAACAGCCTGGACCGCCGGTGAATGTCGATCCACTTTTTCACCGCCCTCACCACCCTCACCCTTTCTCCCACCCTACATTCGTTCAACCCAATTCTCCCCCGCATGACCCCCCTCATCCTCCTCGGTTCCGTCGTACTGCTGGCCCTCTACGCCGTCGCCATCTACAACAAGCTCGTGAAGGGCAAGAACCTGGTGGCCGAGGGATGGAGCGGCATCGACGTGCAGTTGAAGAAGCGGCACGACCTGATCCCGAACTTAGTGGAGACGGTGAAGGGCTACGCGGCGCACGAGAAGGAGACCTTCGAGAACGTGACCCGGGCGCGGGCGGCGGCGCAGCAGGCCACCACCATCGAGGGCCAGCAGGCGGCGGAGAAGCAGTTGAGCGGCGCGATGATGAAGCTGATCGCCGTGGCTGAGCAATACCCGGAGCTGAAGGCGAACACCAACTTCCTGGACCTGCAGACGCAGTTGGGGCAGATCGAGGGCGACCTGGAAAAAGCGCGGCGCTACTACAACGGCACGGTGCGCGAGCAGAACACGCTGATCGAATCGTTCCCGAGCAACCTGGTGGCCAACGGCTTCGGCTTCAAGCAGGCGGCGTTCTTCGAGCTGGACAGCCCGGCGGAGAAGGCCGTGCCCAACGTAAAGTTCGCATGATGCGGCGCGTACTGCTTGGGGCTGCACTGGCCATCGGGCTGGCGGCCTCTGCCCAATCGGAGCGGATCATTTCGTTCCATACCGACCTCACGGTAGCGGCCGACGGCGGCCTCACGGTGACGGAGGACATCAAGGTCCACGCACGGGGCATCGAGTTCAAGCGCGGCATCGTGCGCAAGCTGCCGCTGAGGTTCACGAGCCACCACGGTCGCACGCACCGGGTGGAGTACGAATACACCGAGGTGCTGATGGGCGGCAAGGAGTCGCCCTACCACACCGCCGAAGAGGGCGACGACTACGTGCTGTACGTGGGCGACAAGGACGTGTACCTCGAGCCCGGCGACTACCACTACCGCATCACCTACACCACCAAGGGCCAGGTGGGCTTCTTCCCGGAGTTCGACGAGATCTACTGGAACGTGAACGGCAACGGCTGGGCCTTCTACATCGACAGCATCTCGGCCACGATCCATCTGCCGGATGCCGCGCAGGTGCGGCAGACCGCCTGCTACACCGGGGTGATGGGCTCGACGGAAAGAGCATGTTCGGATTCGATCATCGATGCGCGCACCGTGCACTTCACCGGTCGTGCCATGAGCTACTACGAGGGCCTCACCGTGGCCGTGGGTTTCCAGAAGGGCGTGGTGGCCGAGCCGCCGCCGCCCACCTTTTTCGAGAAGTACGCGCTCGGCCTCGTGGGCGGTGCCATCACCCTGTTGCTCCTGCTCTACTACGCCATCACCTGGTTCCGTCATGGCCGCGATCCCGACAGCCCCGTGGTGATCCCGCTCTTCGAACCGCCCGACGGACTGTCACCGGCCTCCGTGGCCATGGTGATGAACGGCAGCTACGACAACGAGCAGATCACCCCGGCCATGATCTCGCTCGCGGTGAAGGGCCACATCCGCATCGAGGAAGAGACCCAGAAGATCCTGGGCATTTTCAAGCAGCATACGTACACCCTCCGGAAACTGAAGGGCGGCAGCGGTTTGCCGAAGGAGGAGCAGGAATTGCTCAACCGCATGTTCGGCTCGGGTTCGGAGAGCTTCGAGATCACCGGCTCGTACAACCCCACGGTGCAGAGCATGGCGAGCGCGTTCCGGGGCAAATTGCGCGACCAGTGGAGCGGCTTCCTCACCAAGGGCAACAACTGGAAGTTCTGGCTCATCGCCCTGCTCACCATCATCGTCTGCGTCATCGCGCTGCTGATCCTGCACGACTCCTACGATGGAGACTACGACCTACTGTTCTTCGCCGGCTTCGTGGTGGCCAACCTGATCCTCTTCATCACCTACGCCCGCCTGATCCGGAAACCCAGCGTGGAGAAGCTGGCACTACGCGCCAAGTTGAAAGGCTTCAAGATGTACTTAGGCGCTGCGGAAGAGAAGCAGTTGCAGCATTTCAATCCGCCTGCGATGACGCCCGAAGTTTTTGAGAAGTACCTGCCCTACGCCATCGCCCTCGGTGTGGAGAAAGTCTGGGGCGAACGCTTCCAGGACCTGATCAACAAGGCCATGGTGGACAGCAGCTACCGCCCGGGCTGGTACAGCGGATCCATCGGGCATTTCGGATCCTTCGCGCACAGCATGAACTCGTCGTTCTCCAGCAGTGTGAACAGCTCCAGCACGCCGCCTTCAAAGAGTGGCGGCAGCGGTGGTGGTGGGTCTTCTGGCGGTGGCGGTGGTGGCGGAGGCGGCGGGGGGTGGTAGCGCACGAGCCGAGCGGTTGTTTCACTGAGAACCATGACCCTGGGCCACGTTCAACACTCTTTCACCCTATGGAGCGGACGGGAAGCGTGCGCGATCCTGCGGGCACACGGATTCGAGCAGATGCGACCGCGTGCCTCCTTGCGGTGTCAAGGCCGCCACATCATCATGCAGAAGGCCCTTGAAGGCTCCGCCATCACCGTGCCTGTGCCCGACCACGAGTAACTTCGCATCGGTACGCGCACGTCCATCATCCGCCAAAGCCGCGTGGACCGTTCTCTGTTCGCATGATCCCCGCCGGAAAGGGATGGAACACACCCATCTCGGACGAGTTCGACGCGTTGCTGGCAGAGCGCGATGGGTGGGGCGCGGAGGAGTTGGATCTCGTGATCAACTACGACATCAAGTACCGGATGGGAGACGAGTTGGAGGGATCAGAAGATCAGCGAATGAGCGGGCCACCCGAGAAGCACGAAGAGCACCGGAGTTTACCCGGTGAGCAGGAGATCACGCGCTTCGAGCTGCTGCGCGTATTGGAGGGTGATGTTGAATGGATGCAAGCGCAGGAAGAATTGATCATCTGCCTGTGTCCGCCAGTGATCAAGCGGCTCATCGCCTACAGGGTGTTCGTGAACCACCAGTACGATGTGGTGCTGCGCGGCGTGTGCAGCGGCTGCAAGACCGACGCTACCCGCTACGTGGAGATCGGCGAGGATAGCGAGGTGGAGAGGCGGATCAAAAAGGTGCTCAAGGAGCGGGGGTGTGGATGACGCTGGTGCGCACCCTATTGCAGACACCCCAAGGATGAGATCGCCTTCAGGTCCGCCATGGTCCGGCTCCTCAGCAAGCCTTCCACCGAACGCACCATGGTGGGCAAGCCATCGGCCAGCCGTGATGTTCCCCACGTGCCACACAGGATCCGTCAGGATCGGACGACCATCGCGGTAGTGGCGGTGTGGTAGGCGCGTGTTCGGAGCCTCATCCAGGTCATAGCGTATGCACGTATCCGGTTCACGAGTGGAACCCATCCAGGAACCATCAGGTCCTCCGGACGTGCAGGACAAGTCGCGGAGGTGGCGATATGGTGGATCCACAAGCACGCTTCCCGGCATTCCCTGCGCGGCAACGTGAGCCCATCAACCGGAAAGAAGACCCGGCAGCCCTCTGGTAAACCCGCCCCATCCCGCGCTCGCCATACCTTGCCGCCGTTCCGGCATGAAGAAAGGCTATGATATCCTGCGGGATGGCGCCCGTAACCGTTCGGTGGAGTTCACCCGCGATGAACGTCGGGAGCTGGGCTTGGAGGGCCTGTTGCCCTATGCCGTGGTATCCCAACTACAACAGGTGAAGCGCGTGATGGGAGGCTTGCGCCGCAAGGCCAACGACCTGGAACGCTACATCCTGCTCAACTCCCTGCAGGATCGCAACGAGCGGCTGTTCTACACCGCGGTGATGCAACACCTGGAGGAGATCCTGCCGTTGATCTATACCCCCACCGTGGGGCAGGCCTGCCAGGAGTACTCCCGCATCTTCCGCCGAGCCAAGGGGTTCTACATCACGCCGGAGGATCGGGGCCGCATGGCGGAGATCATGGCCAACTGGCCCGAAAAGGACGTGCGCGTGATCGTGGTCACCGATGGGCAACGCATCCTGGGCCTGGGCGACCTGGGTGCCAACGGCATGGGCATCCCCATCGGGAAGCTCGCGCTATACACGGCCTCCGCGGGCATCCACCCGCACCAGTGCATGCCCATCACGCTCGACGTGGGTACCAACAACCAGGCCCTGCTCGACGACCCCTTCTACCTCGGCTATCCGCACCGTCGTCTGGAAGGCGATGCCTACTTCGACCTGGTGGATGAATTCATCCAGGCCGTGCGGCAGCACTTCCCCCAAGCGCTGGTCCAGTTCGAGGATTTCTCCACGCCCAACGCTTACGCCCTGCTGGAAAAGTACCGCGACCAGGTGTGCTGCTTCAACGACGATATCCAGGGCACCGCCGCCGTGGCCCTGGCCGGCGTGTACGCCTCCACGCGCATCACCGGCATGGCCTTCAAGGACCTGCGCGTACTCTTCCTCGGCGCGGGCTCTGCCGCCACGGGTATCGCCGACCTCATGGCCTCCGCCTTCCACGAGGAAGGCCTGGCCCCGGAAGAGGCCCTGCGCCGCCTCTGGTTCGTGGATAGCAAGGGCCTGGTGGTACGCGGACGTGAAGGTCTCGACGCACACAAGCTGCGTTTCGCCCACCCCCATGCGCCCATGGACTTCATGGAGGCCCTGGACGATATCCGCCCGCATGTGCTGATCGGCGCCACGGGATCGCCCGGCACCTTCGACCGCAAGGTGATCGAGAAGATGGCGACGTTCAACGAACGACCGGTGATCTTCGCGCTGAGCAACCCCACCTCCCGCGCGGAATGCACCGCCGAGGAAGCCTACACCTGGAGCGATGGACGTGCCGTGTTCACCAGTGGAAGCCCCTTCCCTCAAGTGGTGTACCAGGGGCGCGAGTTCCGGCCGGGGCAGGGCAACAACGCGTATATCTTCCCCGGTATCGGACTGGGCGCCATCCTCTCCGGCGCGCGCTCCGTCACCGACCCCATGTTCCTGTTGGCCGCACGCACCTTGGCCCAGCTCGTGAAACCCGAGGACATCGAACGCGGATCGCTCTACCCACGGCTTACCGCGATCCGCGAGATCTCCCACGCCATCGGCACCGCCGTGGCGGAGGAAGCTTTCCGCACCGGTCTGGCCACCGCCCCCAAGCCCGCCGATATCGCTGCGGCCGTGAAGGCGTACATGTACGACCCGGTGGATCCGTCGGTGGCCTGAGGTGACCTGCGGCTTGCACGGCCTCTGGAGAGGTACCGGTCCCACACCCGCTACCTTCGCGCTCACCGGTCCATCCTTCCCCCTGTTGTCATGCCAACACCGTCCGCCATGCGCTTCCACACCCGCAAGTGGATCAAGCCCGAGGACCTCAACGCCAACGGCACGCTCTTCGGCGGGCGCCTGCTGGAATGGATCGATGAGGAGGCCGCACTCTACGCCATCATCCAGCTGGAGAACCCACGCACCGTGACCAAGCTGATCAGCGAGATCGACTTCGTCAGTTCCGCCAAACAGGGCGACATCATCGAGATCGGCATCGAGGCGGTGAAATTCGGCAACACCTCCCTGACCCTGCGCAGCGAGGTGCGCAACAAGATGACGCGCCAGACCATCATCACCATCGACCGCATCGTGATGGTGAGCATGGACGAGCACGGCCGGCCCAAGGCCCACGGTAAGACACAGGTGGAGTACGTGAAGGACCGGCTGGGATAGGCCTTTCACCGCTGTTGCAGGTCCGGCAAGCCCCCATCCCCTTCCAAGAGCATTCATCATGCTCCGCGATCCAGGGGTATCTTGCATCCTCTCCAGCGATACGCACTTCGCCATGCTCCCCGACCGCCGCACCTTCATCCGCAACACCACGCTCGCCATCCTGGGCCTCGACCTGCTGCCCCGCCAGGTGATGGGTTTCCACCTGCCCGGCGATGCCAAGGTGCGCCTGGGCTTCATCGGCGTGGGCCTGCGCGGGCAGGTGCACCTGGCGGAACTGGCCCTGCGCGACGATGTGGAGATCATCGCCCTCCACGACCCGGATCCAGCGATGATGGCGCTGGCACAGGAAGCACTACAACACGCCAAGCGCAAGCCCGCCGCGGAGTACACCAAGGGCAACGACGACTACAAGGAATTGCTGAAGCGCAATGACATCGACGCGGTGATCATCTGCAGCCCATGGGAGTTCCATGTGGAGCAGGGCATCGCGGCCATGGAGGCGGGCAAGATCGTGGGCATGGAGGTCTGCGGCGCCGTGAAGCTGCAGGACTGCTGGGACATCGTGCGGGCCAGCCAGCGCACGGGCATCCCCTTGATGATGCTGGAGAACGTGTGCTACCGCCGCGACGTGATGGCCGTGCTGAACATGGTGCGGCAAGGCAAGTTCGGCGAGCTGGTCCACGGCCAGGGCGGCTACCAGCACGACCTGCGCCATGTGCTCTTCAACAGCGGCAAGCCGGGCGGCTATGGCGACGGCGTGGAGTTCGGCCCCAACGCCTGGAGCGAGGCCAAGTGGCGCACGCAGCACTACGTGGACCGCAACGGCGAGCTCTACCCCACGCACGGCCTCGGCCCCTTGGCCACCATGATGGACCTGAACCGCGGCAACCGCCTCACCCGCCTGAGCAGCACCGCCAGCAAGGCCCGCGGCGCGCACAAGTTCATCGTGGAAAACCCCAAGGGCGGACCGGACCATCTCAACGCCAAGGTGCAGTTCAAGTGCGGTGACATCGTGAGCACCCTGCTGCAATGCGCCAACGGCGAGACCATCCTGCTCACCCACGATACCACGTTGCAACGCCCGTACAACTTAGGCTTCCGCGTGCAGGGCACCGAGGGCCTATGGCAGGACACCGGCTGGGGCGACCTGGACCAGGGCATGCTCTACTTCGAGCAAGAGATGGAGCACAGCCACCGCTGGGCCAACAGCAAGGTCCATTTCGAGCAGTACGACCACCCGCTGTGGAAGCGCTACGCCGCGCAGGCCGAAGGCGCCGGACATGGCGGCATGGACTTCTTCGTCGACCACGCCTTCATCGAGTGCATCAAGCGCAAGGAGCCCTTCCCGCTGGACGTGTACGACATGGCCACGTGGTACGCCATCACCCCGCTGAGCGAGAAGAGCATCGCCGAGGGCGGCCAGGTGCAGGACATCCCCGATTTCACCGAGGGCAAATGGCAGGAGCGCAAACCCATTTTCTGCTTGGATGACCAGTATTGAGCGGATGGTCGTGGTGTGCATGACTACCCTGCCAAGCTCGGCAGCTCCCTGCTGGTGATGAACATCGTGGGCGGTTCGGCACTGCTGTGGTTTGCGCGGTGGAGCAGTAGCGCGCCGCGGTAGGTCTGAACGATCCGCCTCGCTACATAACTTACGCCCATCCGTCGCTTTACTGATTTGGGAACACTTCGTTACCGCGGTAGTAACGCGACAGCAGAAACCAAACCCTAAGCCCTTGGCATGATCCGCAGTCCTCTCGCTGACTTGGAGCTGGGTTGAGAACCATTTCGCTTTGCAAGCCAATTTGGCTGGCTTTACGAAACGGACATCCTCGCCCAAGTCTGGAAATTGACGCAATGCGTAAGCCAATCGTTAGGTGCAACCCTACGGACGACCGTGCAGACATCAACTGACTGACAAAAGCGGACTGACCAAGCCCACTCACCACCCGACAAAACAACGATTTAAAAACATTTTGCAGAAACTTTTGACTGTTCAAAATCTTTATCGTAATATTGCAATGTGAAAATAAAATAAAACAATGGGAGCAACTAAAACAGACCATTTTACAGACAAGCAAAACGCCATTGCGACACTTGCTAAAGCAATCGGACATCCTGCAAGAGTGGCAATTATTGAGTATTTAATGAAAGTGGACAGTTGCATTTGTGGCGACATTGTAAACGAATTGCCTCTTGCACAGCCGACAGTTTCGCAACATTTGAAAGAACTCAAAAATGCAGGACTGATAAAAGGAAACATTGAAGGCAACGCCATTTGCTACTGCATTGACGAAAAAGCGATTGAAAAACTACAAAATTATTTCGGTAACATCTCAACAAAACTTACGAAAAAGAAAAACGATTGTTGTTAAACCAAAAAAAGAAGAAAAATCATTGCTGTCCGGTTAAAAGTCGAACAAAATCAACTGGTTCGGGAGGTTGGCG
>JADHED010000505.1_pt1 | contig 46806 bp, 42 predicted proteins | sample 8952041 | NCBI WGS metagenome assembly JADHED01 (sample SAMN16124423, study PRJNA663239) | bioreactor sludge metagenome | isolation source: sludge (control) | place: India:Bengaluru | collected 2018-09-08 | reverse complement strand
CTTCCTCGGCGGCGATTCGGGCCGCTTCTTCCTCGGCGGCGATTCGAGCCGCTTCCATCTCAGCGGCAATTCGAGCTGCCTCTTCCTCGGCGGCACGTTTTGCGGCGGCCAGAGCGGCCCTTTTTTCCGCGCCTCTTGCCAGCCAACTCCTCACATGGTTCGCGAAGGCGTGGGATTCGAATGGTTTGGTGATGATGGCATCACAACCGGCTCGCTCGGCCCGTCCACGATCGAAGGGCTCGAAAGTCCCGGTGAGAAGCAGAACGGGGATTCCGGCGCCGTCGGGCCGGCGTTTGACCGCCTCGCAAACGTCGTAACCAGTGAGTCCTGGCATCACCACGTCGGCGAGGACGAGATCCGGCATGAATTCGTCCAAGACCTGAACCGCGCGGTCGCCGGACGTCACTCCCATGAGTTCGTAATTCGTATCCGAAAAGGTGAGTTCAACCACTTTTTGGATGACCAGACTGTCGTCTGCCAGCAAGATGCGGTGGCCCATTACGTCTCCTTGCGCGATGCGCGTTTCGCTGACGCTCGAAACGTGAGTCTAAGACGCCGGGGAAAGAGGGTCAAATTCCTTTACTCTCGTGGGCCTTCCCATGAAGAGGCTCCGGAGGCCATTGTGCTCCGCTTGCTAGCGCTTGCCACACCCGGGAGGGGAATCCTCTCTGAAGAACCGCGGCGAGCGTTCGGCTTGCAGAGAACACACGGGTCAAATCTGCTCCGGTTTCGAACCCCGAAGCGTGTAGAAGATACAGCAGATCTTCCGTGGCAAGGTTCCCGGAGGCACCGGCTGCATAGGGGCATCCGCCGAGACCGCCGGCGGCGGAATCGAAAATTCTGACGCCTCCCCGGAGGGCTTCCCAGACATTTGCCAGGGCTGTCCCGCGCGTATCGTGGAAGTGAAATGCGAGCTGGTCGAGAGGAATATCCGCTTCCGCAAGCCGGCACAGGAGTTCGCTGACTTGCATCGGGACCGCCACCCCGATTGTGTCCCCGATTGAAACCTGAGCGCACCCTTCGGAAAGGAGCCGCGCCGTAATCGCGACCGTCTTCTCGGGGTCCACGAACCCCTCATAGGGGCAGCCAAAAGCGCAAGAGACGTAACCCCTCACCCAGAGGCCCATTGCCTTGGCGGTCTTGAATACCGGCTGGAACCGCTCAAAGGACTCTTCGATCGTCGCGTTGATGTTTCTCTTGTTGAAAGTCGCCGAAGCAGCGGTGAAAAGGGCGATGTCCGTCACGCCGCATTTCAGGGCCCGTTCGAGTCCCTTTTCGTTGGGGACGAGGACGGGGTAGCGAACCCCCGGCTCCTTTTTCATGGTGGAAAGGACAGTCTCGGCATCAGCGAGTTGTGGGATCGCCTTCGGGGAGACAAAAGCCGTGGCCTCGATGATCCGGAGTCCTGATTTTGACAAGCCGTTGAGGAATTCGGTTTTCGCCGCGGCCGGGACCTGTTGTTTTTCGTTCTGCAAACCATCTCGCGGGCCGACCTCCACGACTGTGACGAAACGGTCATGCAGACTCACGCTTGTTCCTCCTGGCGCTCCATCTCGACGAGAGGGTCACCAAGCGCGACCATTTCTCCTTCCGATCGGAAGAGCTGGGCAACCACGCCGTTGAAGGGAGCCTTGAGTTCGTGTTCCATCTTCATCGCCTCGAGGAGAAGAAGGGGGGCCCCTTTTTTCACGGCATCGCCTTTCTTGACGAGGACTTTGATCACCTTGCCCGGCATGGGGGCGAAGAGATCGTGCTCGAAGGAGTCCCCGCGGGAACCGCCACGTTCGATGTGGCGCTCAAGGCGATAGGCGCAGCCCTGAAAGTGAACCCAGACAGTGCGGCCATCACGAACGGCCGTCAGTCCGGGGCGGGTAGCGCCCCTGGCCTCCAGTTCCTCACAGACTCCAGATGCGAGATCCCGGACTCTCATAAGTGGCTCCGGAAACGGCCAGCAGTCATGGGGTCATAAGAGCTTGAAATAGATGGGCCGGCTGCCTGCCAGCTGCTTCCTTCCGGCAAAGCGAGAAGCGCCGCCGCGGCCTCGAACACTTCGAATGGAGGAGGTTTCGGCGTTGGGAAACTGGTTCGCTCGAGAAAACCGGTATCGGTGTTTCCGGCCATGAAGTCGCTGTTTTCGAGAACCCGGGCGAGATAGGAGATATTCGTCTGAATTCCGAGGATGACGAGTTCCGAAAGCGCCGCATGCAGCCGCAGCGCGGCCTGTCGCCGCGAATCCCCCCGGGCGATGACCTTGGCGAGCATGGGGTCGTAGTGCATGGAAATGACTGAGCCCTCCTCGATTCCGGAATCCATTCGCACTCCGGGCCCAGCTGGCTCGCGATATTTCAGCACGCGTCCGGTCTGTGGAAGGAAACCCGAATCCGGGTCTTCGGCATAAATTCGCGCCTCGATGGCGTGAGCGGAAGGCTCTTGCGGGAGCTTCTCTGGCAGCGGCTCGCCGAAGGCCACAGCAAGCTGGAGAGCAACCAGATCGACTCCGAAAGCCTCTTCAGTCACCGGGTGTTCAACCTGCAGCCGGGTGTTCATTTCCAGGAAATAGAAACGCCCGTCGGGTGCCAGGAGAAATTCGATCGTGCCCGCATTCTCGTAGTCCACGGCTTGTGCCGCGGCAACGGCTGCCTCGCAAAGCTGCAGGCGGAGCGCGGGGGTGACGGCTGGTGACGGACTCTCCTCCACGACTTTCTGGTGGCGCCGTTGTAAAGAACAGTCCCGTTCCCCGAGAGCGGTTGTACGGCCGCGCTTGTCTGCAAAGACCTGTATTTCGACGTGGCGTGGTTTCTCGATGAAACGTTCGAGGTAGAGGGTTCCATCTCCGAATGCGGCGTTTGCTTCACGCCGGCACGACTCAACGGCTGCTTCCAGAGCTTCGGGAGCCCTCACAACTCTCATTCCCTTGCCGCCACCGCCGGCCGATGCTTTGACGACGCAGGGGAAACCCACTCGCTCCCTTTCCGCTGTGCTCTCGATGTCATGGGTACCGGGGACGACGGGGACCCCAGCCTCGCGCATCCTTTCTCTTGATTGGATCTTCAGCCCCATGGCTTCGATGGCAGACGGCGGCGGACCGACCCAAATGAGACCCGCGTCCGCGACATCCCGCGCAAAGGAGCTGTTCTCGGAAAGGAAGCCGAAACCGGGGTGAATGGCGTGGGCGCCGCATTTCAAGGCGACATCGATGAGGCGTTTCCCGTTGAGGTAAGACTCCCTGGCTGATGGCGGACCAATGAAGTGAGCCTCCGTGGCGAGCCCCGTGTGGCGGGCCGTGGCATCCGCCTCGGAGAAAACGGCCACGGAGTCGTACCCGAGTGTCCGGCACGCCCGAATGACACGCACCGCGATTTCTCCCCGGTTGGCCACGAGGACTTTTTTTCGGGAACTCATTTATGACCTGTCCACGAGGGGCTTTTGCGGTCCAGAAAGGCTCTCATCCCTTCTTGACCCTCCTGAGAAACCCGCCGGGCGGCAATCCACTCCACTGTTCTGGGGATGAGGGTAACTAAAGGCTCCCTCATAACGGAACAGGCCAGTTGTTTGGAAAGAGCCTGAGCCTCGGGTCCGCCCAAAAGGAGGCTGGAAGCAAAGCGCGCGGTCTCATCTTCCAGGAGTTCCTCGGGAACGACGTGGTGGATCAACCCCGCCTGGAGAGCTTCTCGCGCCGTCACTCGTTCCCCGGTGAGGAACCAGACCCGGGCGTGGCTTTCTCCGATCTTTCGGACCACGTATGGGCTGATGACCGACGGAATGAGGCCAAGGCGAACCTCGGTGGTCCCGAAAATTGTCCCCTCGGCAGCAACGGCGACATCGCAGACGGCGACGAGACCCGTCCCTCCACCAAGTGCCGCTCCGTGGACTTTTGCGATCACGGGCTTCGGACAGGAATCGATAACACGGAAGAGTTCCGCCAGAGCAGCGGAATCACGCCGGTTGTCATCCAGGCCGAAGGAGACCATCTTGGCCATCCAGTTAAGGTCGGCGCCCGCGCAGAAGGCCTTGCCGTTTCCTTCGAGAATGAGGACCCGGATATCGGGATCCTGGGCGGCCTCGAGGAAGATGCCGGTCAACTCCCGGATCAGAATGTCGTCAAAAGCGTTGCGGACCTCGGGACGCGAAAGCACGACCCGCAAAACTCTCGGGTCATGTCCCGCCTCGAGGCGAAGAGCTTCCAATACGCGGTCTGCAATCACGGCACGAGCTGGAGGTTTCCTGCGGAAACGAAATTTAGGGTCACTGAATCGGTGGCTGTTTTCAGAATCAACGAACCGGAAAGCGTGGCTCCGATAGTGCCGCGGTTCCTCACCGTGGTTCCTGCCGCGGCCGCCAGGCTGGAGTGTTTTACGGTCACGGGAATGGAGATGCGATTGTCTCGCCTTCCGTAGAGCTTGATGCCGGTACGGCTGCCCTGAGCAAGGGTATTTCCCTCGATCGCCAGGGTGTAGCGCAATTCTTTGACACCCAGGTCAGCGGTCAGCGGATTGAAAAGCGATATCTGAACTTCCCCGTCAGACTGTTCCAGGGAGAGATTGGAGAGCTTCCCTCCCGAGAACACGAAGAAGTTCCGTTGGTCCAGGCCCGGCGCCTCGATCTGCGGTGTCCCGGCCCGCAGGCTTCCGGTCACCTCGATACTCTCCCGAGAGCCGCCCTCTCCCGTCAGCGTCCCGCGGATCTCCGCGTTGATGAACCCACCGCCCGCCTTGAGGACCAGGTCGCCTGGAAGCTTGGCCAACTCGAGTTCAAGCGAAAAAACCGCATCAAACCCGCCTGAGCGAGGCTGGACGGCCACAGTGACCGGACGGTCCAGCTTTAGCGGAACCCCCCAGGCCCGAACCTCACCCGAAAACGTCTGTTTCCAGCCCTTGGCAGCCCGGGGAAGAACCGCCCGAACCCAGAGAGAAGCCCGGTCACGAGAGAGCGAGCTGATCTCGACCTTCTCGATGCTCGGAGAAGCCAGCCCTTCTTCCTTTTGCCTTGGCTTCGGCCCCGCCGTGGCCATTGCGGTCAGGAAAGACGGAATCAAGAGCAATAACAGAGCGAACCCAGTCTTTTTCATGTCGGAACCTACATTCTGAAAACGCCGAAGCGGGTCGGCACACGCGGAGCATTCTGAGTGATCGAGAGGGCCAGCCCAAGAACCGTTCGGGTCTCCTTGGGGTCGAGGATTCCGTCGTCCCACAAACGAGCGGACGCAAAGTAGGGGTTTCCCTCCTCTTCGTATTTCTCCAGTGTCGGACGCCGGAACGCAGCCCTCTCCTCGGGACTCATGCGTCCCAGGCCCTCCCGTTCCCGCTGGTCATCTTTCACCGTGGCGAGAACGTCGGCGGCTTGCTCTCCTCCCATGACGCTGATCCGCGAATTCGGCCACGACCAGAGGAACCTGGGTTGGAACGCCCGCCCACACATCCCGTAGTTGCCCGCGCCAAAAGAACCCCCAATCAGGATGGTGAACTTCGGGACGGCAGCGTTCGCGACGGCATGAACCATCTTCGCGCCGTCCTTTGCGATGCCCCCATGTTCGTAGGCTTTGCCCACCATGAAACCGGTGATGTTCTGTAGAAACACGAGAGGAATGCCTCTCTGTGCTGCCATCTCGATGAAGTGAGTTCCCTTGAGCGCTGACTCGGAGAAAAGGACGCCGTTGTTGGCGAGAACAGCGACGGGGAACCCGAGAACGTGCCCGAAACCGGTCAGAAGGGTCGACCCGTACCGAGGCTTGAATTCGTGGAATCGAGATCCGTCCAGCAGCCGGGCCAAAACTTCGTGCGCATCGTAAGTCTTTCGCAAGTCGCGAGGCAGCACGCCATAGATTTCATCCGGGGGGTAGAGGGCGTCTTCCGGAGCGCGAACGTCGCCAGAGAATGACTTCTTTGAGTTCAAATGGCCGACGATCTCGCGCACGATGGCGAGGGCTTCCTCATCGTTCCCGGCCAGGTGGTCCGCCACACCGGAAATGCGCGTGTGGACGTCGCCGCCACCGAGTTCTTCTGGACTCACCTCCTCGCCAGTCGCAGCCTTCACGAGCGGCGGGCCAGCCAAGAAGATCGTCCCCTGGTTCTTGACGATCACCGTCTCATCGGACATTGCCGGCACGTAAGCCCCGCCGGCCGTGCAGGATCCCAGAACCGCGGCGATCTGCGGGATCCCGGCCGCCGACATGCGCGCCTGGTTATAGAAGATGCGCCCGAAGTGGTCGCGGCCGGGAAAGACTTCGGACTGCAGCGGCAAGAACGCGCCTCCGGAGTCGACGAGGTACACGCACGGGAGCTGGTTCTCCAGTGCGATCTCCTGAGCACGCAGGTGTTTTTGGACGGTAATCGGGAAGTAGGTTCCGCCTTTGACGGTGGGATCATTGGCCACGATCATCACGTCTCGCGACGCGACGCGGCCGATTCCAGTCACGAGCCCGGCTGCGGGGGCCGCTCCGTCGTAGAGCCCAAACGCCGCAAAGGGAGCGACCTCGAGAAAGGCTGTTTCCGGGTCGAGAAGCTTCTCGATCCGGTCGCGGACCGTCATCTTGCCCAGTTCGCGTTGCCGGGCCAGGGCTCTCGCACCGCCACCTTCGCGAATTCTGGCCATTTCCTCACGGAGCTTGGCCGCAAGAGCGCGATGATGAGCGGCGTTCTCCTGGAACTCGCTAGAAGCAGGGTCGATTCGGGATGTCAGGATTTCAGCCACTAGGGTGCGATTCTAGTCCCTTGCCCCGTGAAGATCTCGAAGTCTTTCTTCGACCAGAAGCGCTTGGTAAAGAGAGAGCCCCTCGGTGGAGCGGCACGTTGATTTGAGCGACCTCAAGAAGTCACCCGGCTCGCCCGTGAAGGCGGTCAGCCACTGGTCGAGTTCAGCCCGGCTCTCGACAACGAGGTCGACGAGTCCATTAGCCTCGGCTTCTTGGGCCGTGATCTCATCGGGCTCCGCAAAGAGCCGCCGCAGACCCGCTTCCCCGAGCCTTCTGCGCGCGCGAAACGTTCCTCCCCAGCCCGTGACGATTCCGCGGCGGACACCCGGATGACCAAACCTGGCGGCTCCAGACGCCACGATGAAGTCCGTGCACAACACGAGATCCAGCGCTCCTCCGAAGCAGGCTCCCTCGACGTACGCGACTGTTGTCTGCGGAAGGTCTTCGAGAAGCCTGAAAGCCCTTCGGGCCCTGCCGGCAAATGGGCCTGCCGAAAACTGCGAGAGGCGGCGGACGTCTTCGAGGCTGGCCCCGGCCGCGAAAAGGCCGGAACGAGCCCCGGCCAGAACGACAACCCGGGCAGGACCCCGTTGGGCCTTTTCTAGCTTCCGATGAAGCGACTCGAGAGCTTCGGCGTCGAGAAGGCCCCGGCGGTCTTTCGGGACGAAAGAAAGCCAGACAACGCCCTGGACCCCGGCGTCCCCGAGTTCAAAACGGGAATGCATCGCTTCGCGCGACCGCTGTCAGGAAGCGGCCGGCGCTGCTTCCGCGGAGGCGATCTTACGAATGGCGTCCACCGTCATGGTCGTCGACGTACCTGGAAGGAAAACTTCCTTGACCCCGCATTCCCGCAGATGAGGAATGTCCTTCTCTGGAATGATGCCTCCAACGACCACGGCGATTTCGTCGCCCCCTTTTTCTTTCAGGGAAGCCATGACCTCGGGAACAAGAACGTTGTGAGCGCCCGAAAGGATGGAAAGACCGACGACATCCACGTCTTCCTGGACGGCGGCGGCAGCGATTTGCTCAGGTGTCTGCCTCAAACCTGTGTAGATAACCTCCATACCGGCATCCCGCAGGGCGCGGGCGACCACTTTGGCCCCGCGATCATGTCCATCGAGTCCAGGCTTGGCAATCAACACGCGAATCGGTCTGTCACTCATCGTTTTGCATTCTATCTCTTAACGGTGTGTCGTTTTCATTTCCCTCCGCTGCCTCTTTCTGGCTAAATTACCTTCGTGATCAAAAGACTCGGAGACATACTCGTCGGCGCTCGGGCGATCACCGCCGAACAGCGCGAAAAAGCTGTTGCCTACAGGGCCAAGCACAAGATCCGCCTTGGAACTGCGTTTCTCGAGCTGGGTCTTGTTTCTGAAGATGTACTTTTGCGAGCACTCTCCGTCCAGAGCCAGCTCCCCGCGGTCAGGGCAAGGGAACTCGACAACATTCGAGCGGATATCATTCGGCTCGTCCCGCAGAAACTCGCGGCCAAACTCTGCGTCATCCCCTTCAGAAGGTCGGGACGCAACCTGGCTGTTGCCATGCGAGACCCAAAGGACTTACCAGCTATCGACGAGATCTCGTTTTTGACCGGGCTTTCGATTCAGCCATTCGTGGCCCTCGAGGCCCGCCTCATGGTCGGGCTCGAGAAATACTATGGGGTGACGGCCGAGGTCAGATTCCGGGCACTCGTCGAGAAGCTCGACCAGATAGCCGAACCTGGGGCTCCTCCAACCCAGCCGAGCCCTCCACGGCTCGGCAGTCTCGTCCCGCAGCCTCCACTGGCTCCGCCTCCCCAGCAGGTCTACCCTCAACAACCTCAACCGGTCTACTCGCCTGCGCCGCAGACCCAGCACGGGCTGCCACAGGGGTTTCCTCAACTGCCCCAGCCCGGTTACGCACCGGGGCAGCAGCCTCCTCCCCCCTCTTTTCCTCTCCAGGGCGTTCCCTACACGGTGCCCCCCAAGGCTCCTTATCCTCAACAGCTTCCGCCTCAACAGGGTCCCTACCCACCTCAAGGGCAAAGCTACCCTCCGCAACCGCCACCTCAGGCGCCGTCACCTGGATACGGAAGTCCTCATCCGCAGCAGGCATATCCTCAGTCCGGTCCAGCATCCCCATTTGGACCGCCCGCCTGGGCTCCGCAGGTTGCCGTACCTCAGTTTCCTCCCCGCGAGCCAGGACTCGGGCCCGCCCCGTACCAGCGGCCGGGATTCCCGCAGCCCGCTCCAGAGACACAGCCTCCGTCACCGAACACGGCTGTCACGGCGACTTCCTTGAGATCCGTGCCCTACAGGGGTGTGCCGGCTCAGCCACAAGCGCCACCCGCGGCGATTCCTTACCCGGCTCCGCGCGCTCCGAAGCCTCCTCCAACACCCACCCAACCCCCTCCCCGGCCTTCCCAGCCAGCCGGGCGGCGGATCCCGTCACAAACAGATCCGTGGGGAGGTTCGGCCTCCTCGCTCGAGCCGGACCTCGATCTCGAGTCCGACATCGAACTCGAGGTCTCGCAAGTCCAGGGCCGTTCTGGGGTCCTCTCCAGGGAAAGCCTGGAGGAGGAACGCCGGAAGATAGTTGATGAAGCGCTCTGGGGTTCACCGCTCCAGATGTCAGAGCCGCTTCCGCAGCCGTCTCCACCCACGGCGGAGCCTGCTCGTCCGGGCGAAGCTGAAACTCGAGAGACAGCCCCTCCAGCAGTTCCGGAGACACACGCCGAGGCCGGGATTGAATTCGAACCAGAAGCGCCGGAGATCGTTGAGCCGCGGATAGAACAGGAGCAAGAGGAGCCTGAGCACCTTGTGGCGGGCCCCTCCGGAGGTGAAGAGACCTTCGAAACCAGAGAGCCGGAGCAGGAAGAGGCGTTCCCGCAGGCAACTGCCCCTGCCACGGATTTCTCCGATGAGATGGCGGGAGTCCCTCCTGAGCCAGCAGTCGTTTCCCCAGAGGACGCACTGCCGGTAGCAGCCTCTGACCTGCCTTCGGTTCCCCACGATACCGAGGACGAGGAGCCAGGAAGTGCGACCCATGGAGAAAGCGCGACAGCCGCTTTCGATCTGGCTCAGAGACTCTCCTCGGCTGAGTCGAGGGACGATATTGCCGAAGCCGTCCTTTTCGCCGCTGTCGAGAAGGTCGAGAGAGCGGCTCTCTTCATCGTTCAGGCCGACCAGATAATCGGATGGGCCGCACGGCCCAGACCCCCGGCCGGCTTGCGCTCGTTCTCGGTTGCTTTCTCAGAGCCTTCCTTCTTTGGCACCCTGAGGAACTCCGAGGGCTTCTACGCCGGGCCGTGTCCCGACCTTGCTGCAAACAGGTTGATTCTGCAGTCGGTTGGGGCGCCATTCCCGGCACACATTACAGTCGTTCCGATCACACTCAAGGGGAAAAGCGTGCTGTTCTTCCTGGGCATAGCGCCCCCCGAGGCTCCCCCGCCGCAGGTTGTACAGATCCGAAGGTTGGGAGCGATGACGGCCACGGCTCTCGAGATCCTGTTGCTGAAGAATCGCTTGCGGAACATGTAGCGCGTTGATCGGATTGCCGGTCGAGGCTACACTCAAACGTCTATGATCAAGAACGACCTCATCAACCGCGTTTGTGAACGAACAGGCCTCCCACGCCCCAAGGCAGTTGAAGCGGTCGAGGCGGTAATCGGACTCATGCGGTCGACTCTCGTGAATGGAGACCGGATCGAGCTAAGAGGCCTCGGAGTGTTCGTGGTGAAGAAACGGAAACGAGGCATCGGACGAAACCCCAGACGGCCTGAGGAAGAGGTTGAGATTCCCCCTGGCTTGACCATCCGATTCAAGCCCGGCAAGGAATTGCGCGATCTGGTTCCCAGCGGTCCGGCCGGGGAGGGCAACCCTGGACCAGCCTGATCCCGCGCCTGACTTTGGGCCGGTGCAGCCCTTGCCTCCGGCCCTTCTCGGAAATGAGCCCCAAATCTATCGAATCCGCGACCGGCGCCCCGAGCGCTGGTGGCTTCACATCCTGCTCTTCGTGGTCACGGCGTTCACTTCTACCTGGGTGGGAGCAGGATTCGCGGTCAACTACCGGCCGGGGCTCCTGCCACACACCGGACTCGACTGGAACAACCTGCCCGCCAGCCTCGTTCTGGGCGCGCTCTCTTTCTCTGTCCCGCTTCTCATGATTCTCTTTGCCCACGAAATGGGCCATTTCCTTTTCTGCAAGTACTACGGAATTGACGCTTCACCGCCGTATTTCATTCCGTTTCCATCGCTTGCGGGAACTATGGGTGCCTTTATCCGTATTCGGGAGCCCATCGAAACCAAGAAGCAGCTTTTTGACGTTGGAATCGGAGGCCCCATCGCCGGATTTGTCATTTCCATTCCGGTACTTATTTACGGGATCCTCCACACCCGCCCCAACCCGTTCCCCGTGACCGAGGGAACGCTGATTTTTCACTATCCACTTCTCATTACGGGTCTTCAGAAGATCCTGACAGGTCACACCTTTTCGAGCTTCGACGTCGTCGAGCACCCGGCCCTCATTGCAGGCTGGTTTGGTCTTCTGGTGACGGCAATCAACCTGCTGCCGCTTGGACAGCTGGATGGCGGCCACCTTCTGTATGCCGTCATGGGACGGCACTACCGCAAGCTGGCTATTCCTCTCATCGTCGTCCTGGCCGTTCTGGGGTTTTGGTTTCCGGGCTGGTGGCTCTGGGCCGCGCTCTTATTGCTACTGGGCCTTCGGCACCCCCCCGTCCTGGACGAGGACACCCGGCTCGACCGGCGCCGGTACATGGCAGCCGCTGCCGCACTCGTCATTTTTATCCTCTGTTTCATGCCCATTCCGCTCCAGGAGGTTGGTAGAGACTCAACGCCCCGGCGTGCGCCAATAAAAGGTCGCGGGACCCTGGTTTACCAGCTCGACGTCCATGGAGGCGCCAAACTCCCCTGTTGAAACCGCGAGGCCATGGGCCCTCATGGCAAGTACGAAACGCTCGAAAAGCAAAGCAGCCACGGCAGGCTTTGCCGCACCCTCAAAACCCGGTCTTCGCCCTCGTGAAAGATCCGCGCCGAGAGTGAACTGCGAAACAGCGAGGATGGCCCCCTCCGCCTCCATGCAATTACGATTCATCTTTCCCTCTTCATCCTCGAAAATCCTGAGTTCCGCTGTCTTTTTCGCGGCCGCATCGATTCGGAGTTCGGTATCGTCCGGCTCGACACAGCCGAGAACGAGGAGCCCCTTCCCGATTTCTCCGGCCGTGTGGCCAGAAACTCTGACGGCTGCACGCGACACGCGCTGGATGACGAGAATCATTTCGCCCTCTTCTTTCTGAATACACCCAGAACCTCGGCCACTTCTGGCGACCGCATAGCTTGCGCGGCCACAAGGTAAGCCGCCCCGCCGATTCCACAAAGGACAGCGAGCCAGGCCCCGCGAACCACCAGGTTCCAGGAAGGGTTATAAGGAAGCCCCCAGCGGGTGGCGGCCCACGAGAATCCGGCGGCTAACAGACTTGCGGCCACGAGGCGAAACGCGCTCAGGAGTAGCTGGCCGTCCAGGAGCCGAGGCACGCGTTTTCTCAGAAGCCAGAGAAGCAACAGGAAGTTGATCCAGAACCCGGCTGACGTCGCGAGAGCCACGCCCACGTGACGAAACGGTCCCTTCAGGGCAAGACACAAGAGGACAAAGGCCCCGAGGTCGAATGTGGCCACCGCCACCGGGGTGCGGGTGTCGTGCAGGGCAAAGAAGGCCTGCGTCAGAATTTTCACGCCGCCAATCGCGAAAAGACCCAGCCCATAAGCGGCAAGGGCCACCTGAGTTCCTTCGACGTCGGCGTGGGAGAACCGCCCGCGGCGCAGGGCAATGTCGATCAGCGGGCTCGCGAAGAGGATCAGCGCCGCCGTGGCCGGCAGAGTGACAAACGCCGAAAGCCGCAATCCGAACTGAATCGTGTCGCGAAACTCGGTGGGGTCTTTTTCCAGGGCCTTTTCGGAAAGCGACGGCAAGAGAGTGCGCGTGATCGACTCGACGAACCCGCCACGCACGAGATCCGCCATGCGAAAGGCGAAGTAATTGTAGGTGACGTAAGCGTCTCCGAGCGACGCCAGAACATTGCTCGAAATCAAGAAGTTGATCTGCCCAACCCCAAAACCGTAGAGCCGGGGAACGATCCGAAGAGCCGTCTCCTTGACATTCCGGTCGCCGAAAGGCCAGGCAAACCGAAATCCGAGCTTCCTGACACGCGGAAACTGCATCGCGAGCTGGCACGTTCCCCCAAAAAGGACACCGGCACAGAGAGCCAATGGTGCTGAGACACCGAGAGGAATCGTCCCGAGAGCCGCCAAGATGATGCAGATGTTGAAGACGACGGGAGTTGCCGCGGAAAGCTGGAACGTGCCTTTTGAGTTCAGATAAGCCTCGAGAAGCGAGGCAAGGGAAATCAAGAAAATGTAAGGGAAGAGAAGCCGTGTGAGAAAAACGGCGAGTTCGAACTTTCCCGGAGTCGCACGGAAACCACTTGCAAAAATCTGAACCAGAAGCGGAGCGAAGACGATTCCCAAAACCACGAGGATGGTGAGCGCGCCCGAAAGGAGAACGAAAAACCGGCCCGCGAAAAGGCCCTCCTCTCCCGGTCGTTCCTTCTCAATTTTCTTTGCCATTGGCACGAAGGCGCCCGGGAGACCGCCCTCGCCGACGATGGCCCTGAAGGCATTTGGAAGACGGAACGCCGTGACGAATGCGTCCGAAGCTGCCGAGGCGCCCAGGTACTTGGCCACGATTGCCTCGCGGAAAAGTCCGGTGATGCGGGCCACGAAGGTCCACAGCGTAATTCCCCATGCGGATCGGACAATTTGCTTCTTACTGCTCATGAGAGTGCGCGATTCTAAGGCTCTGCTTTGCTATTCTCCCCAAATCAATTGAAGTCGAGGAGTTGAGACCATGTCGGGTTCGTTGAACAAAGTGCTTCTCATTGGCCACCTCGGAGCTGACCCTGAAATGCGGACGACGACGGGCGGGCTTCCCATCGCCCGGCTGCGTATCGCCACGACCGAAGTCTGGAACGACCGGAGTTCCGGCCAGCGGCAGGAAAAGACCGAATGGCACACGGTGGTCGCGTTCGACAAGCTCGCCGGCATCTGCGAGCGCTACCTGACGAAAGGCCGGCTGGTTTTTGTGGAAGGGTCATTGACAACCAAGAGCTGGGACGACCGCGAAACGGGCCAGAAGCGCTACGCGACAGAAATCAAGGCACGTGACATCCGCATGCTCGGCGCCCGCGGAGACGCCGGAGCCGCGGCCGCATCCGGCGGCGCTGCCCCCGAACCGATGAGCGGGCCCGAGCCGGATGACGACGTGCCGTTCTGACCTGGCAAATCCCGGACTCAGAGGACAAACGCAGCAAAAACCGGCCACCAAGAGACGTCTCAGACTGGGAACGTACAGGTAAAACCGCGGGGGTCATGGAAATCTGGGCGGGCTCCAGGGTGAACAGGCGCCCAGAATTCCTTCTCTCCCCCTCGAAGTTCAAGGACTGCGGTCAGGCCAGCCCGAAGCCGCAGATCCCCGCGGTTTGGACCGTCCAGACGGGCTCTTAGAGAGTACCCGTCCGGGGTCAACTGAGCGGCCAGGAAAGGGCTCCTGAGCGAGTGAACAGGTTCCCTGCCCGCCCGGTAGGATGTGAACCTGTAACAAGTCCAGTCTCCACGCGGAGAAAAGTTGTACTCGAGGTATCCCGGACCGTCCGCCTCCATGAGGAACGCCTCAAAGCAGGTCGTTGTATAGAGACCGTCGCGGAAAGTCCCTTCCGTCTGGAGTTCGCTATCGAGCAACAGAACTTCATCAAGCGCCGCCGGGTCAGGCCCCAGGCGATACTCCAAGAGCACCCCGCCAGGTTCCGTCTCGATCCTCCCCACGAGTCTCCTTTTCGAACTGCCGCCAAACGGAAAAAGGTTCAGCAACCAGGCTGATCCCGAAGGCTGCTTCGTGAACTCCATGGGCATCATCCTAGAACCCGGCTGGGATTCTGTCTTCTCCCGTGAACTCTTCACACTCCCAGCTCAGTTCGCGGGCACGAGTGGATTTCGCAAGAAGTCGAGCAGGTGGAGATAAACCCTGGAATCGATCAGGTTTTGCGGCATCGAAGTCCAGGCGTAAACGGCACCCAGGATTCCGAGAAATGAGAGGAGGACGAGAGAGACCTTCCGGTTCGTGAAAACGTCTTCCCACGCCATGACGAACGCGAAGGGCGCCACGGTGACGAAGTAACGCGAGAGATCAGTCTCACGAAGGACCGAAAAGAGAGCCATGTGAGCCGCCACGAGTCCTGCCTCGAATTTGAGATCCCTGGCCCAAAGTCGTGCCGCCGCGAGCCCGTGAAAGACGAAGAGCCCAACCAGAAGTTCGCCTCCAACCCAGTCGCCCTTGTCGAGAAGATCGCGGATGTACTGAAACGGAATGAATTCCCGTTTCCCGGAATGAATCTGAAGGAATGCCAGCGGTGTCTTCAACACAAGACCCTGCCAGAGAAGAACCAGCCCCAGCCCGATTCCCGAAAGAACCCCTCCTCCCAGGGCAAGCGCATACCGGCGTTTTGCCATGAGCGCGACAACCAAAACGAACACCACGAGAACTCCGTTGATTCGGGTCAACGTCGCAAGCGTCGCGAAGAGAAACGCGAGGCGGGTACGCTCCCGGTGGAAAGCCCAAGCTGCAAGAAGGACAAAGAGTGCCATGGGTGCTTCCGTTGCCCCGATCGCCCGGTAAAGCAGCGAACGCGGCGGCAGCAGCAGAAACGCCAAAACAAATGGGATCCACGCGACTCCCGGTCTCACAACGTCGAGATAAAGCACGAGAGCAGCGGCAGACAGGCCCCCAAAAAGAGCTGTGGCCAGGAGGAGTCCGGCAGGATATCCGGTGATCTCGGCGATTGCTCGCACGGCGGCCGGATAAACAGGCAGATGTACAGCGTAATAGTTGGGCGTCGAAACATAGCCTGGCATCGGGTTCGTTTCCGTCGGACGGTAGAACGTCTTTGCCACAACCATGTAATTGGGGCCGTCGAAGTGGCGAATCAACACGTCGGGCGAGGCGATAAACGGCAAGGAAACGAGCAACTGGGCAGCGATTGCGAGCCCCCCCGCCAGGAAGAACTTCCAGAATCTCTGCGTAAAGACTCCTTCTGACATTCAGCCTGCTCACCGGTCCAGCTGGAGCGCGTCTTCAAGGCGACGCCCCGTCAAGTCCGCGGGATCGATCTCTCTCGCTGCCCTCACGAACCGCCGAGCTGGTTCCACTTCACCGCGGAGGGCATAGTTATGGGCAATTCTGAGAATGACCCTTGGGAGTTGGGGCTGGATGGGCGGCAAAGAGAGCGCCTTTCGAAGCCAGATTGGCGAAACGGTCAGTTCCTTCCCGAGTATGGGCTGCCTCGGCGTGCTTTCTCTTAGCCAGGGTGCTGGTAAGCGGTCCGGGGCCAGCATCCAGGCGTGACCATAGACCGGTAAGAGGCTCGGAACGAGAGCGACCCTCTCATTCCCCAGTTTCGGCCACGACGCCGGTCCGTTCAGGTTCTCTGCGTAGGCGACCCATGTTCCCGGAATGACCAGAACCCCGGGGAGATTCAGAATGACTCCCGCGAGTGCAGGCGGGAGAACAAATGCCGGCTTGAGGAACACCGCGGGTGCGATGAGAAGTGGGAGCACGGGCAGCAAGTGTCTCGGCCCCCAAGCGCCTCCGCCGTCCCAGCACCACCACCTGGCGACAACCAGGAGGTGCAATGCGGGAACCGCGAAAAAAAGAAGCTTTTGTGGCGTGTCGAGCTTCCGGCAGGCAAACACTGAGACCGCGGTCAGGGGAGCGAAGAGAAATACGCTGCGGCCCGGGAAGACGGTCATGAAAAGTAGACCGTGAAACAGTGGGGTGGTGAAGCCCCCGGTCTGCTCTCCGTAGCCGACCTCGAGAAGAGACCCGTTCCTCACGAGATTCGTCAGAACCAGAGTCATCCCGGCCACGCAAAGACCGGACAGGAGACCAACGAGCAGTGCTGGTACTCGCTTTTTTGATTCCCTGGCCTTAATTGCGGCAACCAGGACGAGAGCTGGCGTCGTCAGCCACAACACGGGTTTCAGAAGGCACGCGATTCCCCAGAAAACGGCGCTCTGAAGTCCCTCGCCGCCAGTCCCGTCCGATCCAGCCCTTACAAGTCTTTCCGCGCCCAGGGCGATGAACGCCGCGGCCCATGGCTCGAGAAATGACTCCGCGGTATACGGCCAGATAAAGGTGCTGGCGACAAAGGCTGGAGCCCAAAGACCGGACGCGTTCTTTGAAAGAGACCGTACGAGACGCAGGAACATCCAGGCGCTCATGGCCACGCCAGCGGCCCATGTCAGCGCGGTCACACGCTCGACAATCTGGGCACTGACAGTCCCCCGAAGCGGCCAGACCGCCGCCAGAGCTGGCAAGGGAATGAGCGAGGGGTAGAGCCCGTACTGTGAGTGATTAGGGGGCGGCGTGAAGGGCGGTTGCCCCTCGACAAGGGCGGCCTGCGAAGGCGGTGAGGCCGACTCGAAGCTTCCCTGTACGAGAAACCCGATGGTGTCTGAGATGACGAGGACTCCATCGATAACAGTCACGGCCCTGCCGGAAAAAGCCAGGCCGAGAGCCAGCGCGAGAAAACAGGCACCCAGGACCGTCGAACGCCGCGTCTTGCGCAGTGCCACCCCTTGTGGTTCCGTGGTCACTGAACACAGAGGCACCTGCGGATTCTCCCCTTCGCCCGCCTGGTTCATCGGCTCACTTGGGGCTCTCGTCACTCTCGAGAAAGTCGAGAACTATCTTCAGGAACTCCTCTGGCCGCTCCATGTGCATCGAGTGGCCCGCGCCGTCTATCTGGCGAAACTGCGCCGATGGAATTTCCCTGGCGTGGCGCGCGCAGACGGACGGAGAGAAAAGCAGGTCCTCAGATGCTGCCAGAACGAGCGAGGGCGCCGTGATCCTCTTCACTTCCTCCAGGCAATCAAAGACCGCGATTGCCTGAACCTGATTCCTGAAAGCCGTCACGCTTTGGGGGTACGGGTACTCGACGGAGTACCGCACCGCAAACTCCACGGCCTCGCCGTTCTTGAAAAATTCCTCGCTGAGGATCCAGAAGAAAAGGCTGCGGAACCACACGTCGCGAGGCAGTCCAGCTTCCTTGGACGCGGCCCAGGTCGCAAAGAGAGCGTTATTGCGCTTTGAGTTGACTGGGGCCGTTCCTGCAAGCACGAGTCTTCTCACAAGTCCTGGATGCCTGATGGCCAAGTCCTGCGCGATGAACCCGCCCATCGAGTGGCCCAAGATGTGGGCCGGGCCGATACCGAGGGAACAAATGAGCCGGGCACAGTCGTCAGCCATCGTCCGGAGGCTTGCCGGAGAATCGGCCGGGATCGTCCGGCCCGCGCCGCGGTTGTCCACGCTCACCACGAAGAAGCGGGCTGCCAGCCCTTCAATGACGGATAGCCAGCTCTGAGAATCTGACGCCAGCCCGGCGATGAGCACGAGTGGCACCCCGGCCCCTCTTGTCTCGTAGTAGACCCTGGCGTCATCCAATTCTAGGTAGGCCACTTTCACGCCCTCCCGGTCTCTTCGTGAACCCTCGAGAGGGCAGACCCTCCGGTGGGTGTCTCTTTGTCCGGCCCGAGAAGTCCTCTTTTCTCGAGCACGCGGGCAAAGGTCTCAACGCACGAGGCATCCCACTTCGTCCCCGCGTTCTTTCTCAAGATCTCGAGCGCCACTTTCGGAGTCCGCGCTTTCTGATAGGGCCGGTCGGTCGTCATGGCGTCGTAGCCGTCCGCCACGGAGACGATCCTGGCTCCGAGCGACACCCGTTCCCCCGCAAGACCTCTCGGATATCCCTTCCCATCGGGGCGCTCATGGTGTGAGTGAATCATGTCGAGAGCAGCTCCCAGAAAATCGAGGTCTTGCAGGATCTGGGCCCCGTGCGCCGGATGCTTGATGATCTCCGCGACGACCTCGGGCGGGTTTTTGCCTGGATGGTCCTGGAACAGGCGATCAGAAAAGCCTATTTTCCCGATGTCGTGTAGAAGCCCAGCGATTCGTATGGTCTCGATCTCCTCGCCAGTCAGCTCGAGTTCCTCGGCCAAGGCTTCGGCATAACCGGAGACCCGCTCCGCATGCCCCTGTGTGTAGGCGTCGCGCGCGGCCAGCGATCGCGCCATGGTGGAGAGTGTCCCGAGGGTGCTCCGGCGAAGCCTCTCGTTAGCTGCTTCCAATTCTTTGACCAGAAGGCTCAGCCGGTACTCCCTTGCCTCTACCTTAACCATCATGAAGGCCATGGCTTCAGCGAGTTCCCTGAGAGGTTCCGGATTCCCTTCTTTTGTCAGCTCGATGATTTCATTCGAGTAATTTCCTGCCGCCACACTCTGACACGTGGCCAAGAGTTTGTCCCAGCCCGCAAACTCCTCCATCGGGAGGCCCTCCTGACGAGAGACTAACCCAAGTCATCACTCTCGAGTCTCGAGAAACCAGCCCAGAGACCAGGGATTCAGGAACCCTCGAGAAAGGTCCTCATCCAAAGAGCCATCGTTGCCATAGAGGAGGGAGCCACTTGGCCGTGAGACGCCCTCGAGAACACGATCACCGATGTTGATGACGGCAGTCAGGAGTGAGTCATCTCCGAGCACCCACCGCAGAAGCAACCCTTGTTCTCCAATGACCTCATACCGGGTTTGTTCGTCGACCATCCCGCGTAATCTCGGGGTGATTTCGCGGCGCCTAATTCCCAGAATGTCCCGGTGCAAGCGGAGGCTCTCGATATGCCCTGGTTCATCCAACTGTTTCCAGTCGAGGATGCAACGCTCGAAGGTTGCTGGGTTGTTTGGCGCCGGGATGCGCGCCCGTCCCCGGGCAGTGTGGAAGGGTCGCTGGCCGGCAAAACGCCGTCTCCATTTCTGATCGAGCGCTTTTCTGAGATCCCCCTTGAAATCGCTGAAGTAAAGAAACGGCTGGTCCGCCGCAAACTCTTGGCCCATGAACAGCAGAGGCGGTGCCGGCGAGAGGAGGAGCAACGCGGTAACCGCTTCCAGGCCTCTCCTTGAAGTTGCCATCTGGTGAATTCGCTCACCCATTGGCTCGCGGCCAAAGGACGAATGGTTCTGAAGGTAAGAAACCCGGGAAACGGCTGGCAGAACACCTTTCTCATCGCCCGCTGGCACACCCCCGGAGCCTGCCAGGGCTTCTCCAAGGCGCGCGGCCACTGGCTCACCCGTCTCACCGCGGAGCAGCGGCTGAAGAACTCCCAGCAGCGGTTCGTTCCACGATGCCTGAAGCTGCCGCGGCCCCCCCTTCTCATCCCAGAGCAGGTAGTTGCGTGCCGTTACTCCATTGTCAATGAGCAAATGGACTTCTCTGAACCGGCCGGGGCCCTGGCTGATTGCACTGCACAGCTCGTCCAGCATTGTGGTATCGCCGTTTGGGGCGACATCTGCCTCACTCATGGAGAGCCCATCAAAGTGAAATTCGTTCAACCAGTACAGGGCGTTATTTACGATGATGCTTCGTGCGTTCGGTTCCTTCAGGTTGTACCTCAAACCTCCATTGAGGTTTCCTTCGTCAGAACACAACGCCGGCGCGTAACTTGGAAGCGAGTTCCCCTCTCGGCCAAGGCGGAATGGGGTCTCGAGGAAGACCATAAGTCCCTTCAAATGGGCCGTCTGAACGAGCAGTTTAAGTTCTTCGGGGGGACCGTAACGGAATTTTGGAGCGAAGGGAAGCACCGTTTCGTGTCCCCAGCTTCGGCTGCCGCATGTCTCCCCCACTGGCATGAGCAAGAGCGCAGTGATGCCGGTCTCTGCCAAATGGTGCAGCCTTTCCCTTACCGCGGCGAACGTGCCTTGCGGGCTGAAGGTCCCGACGTGCAACTGGTAGAGCACCGATTCTTCAAAGGGGCGCCCTCGCCAATCAACGTCCTGCCAATCAAACTCACCGGGATCAACAACCTGGCTTTCACCCTGCGCGCCCTCAGGGTTGAACCGGGACGCCGGATCTGGAACAGTGAGCGCTCGGTCGAGCCTGAATGCGTAGCGATCTCTGGCCTTGGCGGCGGCGGTCGTCAATTGGAACCACCCATCGTCCGTCTTTTCCATGGGAAGCGAGATCTGATTCTTACTGTTTGTGTTCAACAAAACGTCAACAGCGTTGACTTTGGGAGCGAAGAGTCGAAAGGAGAGCCGCCCGCCCTCGAGAAACTGAACGCCGAACGGGAGCGAGTGGCGGCGAGCAAGGGGCTGCACCTCTCGAGGCAAGTTGACAACCGGCCGTGGACGCCGAAGAAGAGCCAGGGACCGGCCCTGGAGCGGGTAGGGCTGCCCCGCCCTGTGCAGAGTGGATGGCGGGGGATCTGAAAGGGCGGTGTCGAAAACAGCCTCGCAGTCCGAGTTCCATGAGGGGGTAAAGGGAATCGCCTCATAGTGCGCATTGAGTAGCAGCAAGAAGTCGTCATCGAGAAGCCAGTGCCCACTGGCGTCCTGTTCCTCGAGCGCTTCGCCGACAAGGTACATACCAATACAACGGACGTGGCTCTGGGTCCACTGTTCGTCGTCCACCTCGGTACCATCGGGGTTCAGCCAAATGATGTCCCGGACACCGCGAAGGCCGCGGCCCTGGAAGAAATCGCGCCGGCGGAGTGCCGGATGCTCGTGCCGCAACCTGATCAACCGGCTCACGAATTCAAAAAGCTGGCGGTTCTCAGGCAGAAGCGCGACATTCCAATCGAACCAGCTAATCTCATTGTCCTGGCAATAGGCGTTGTTGTTCCCTCTCTGGGTGCGCCCAGCCTCATCACCGGCGGTGAGCATGGGGACTCCCTGGGAGAGCAGCAAGCTTGCGAGGAAGTTCCGCCGCTGCCTTAACCTCAACGCGAGAATGCCGGAGTCGTCCGTGCCGCCCTCCACACCGCAATTCCAGCTTCTATTGTGTGCCTCACCGTCCTGATTGTTCTCACCATTGGCCTCGTTGTGTTTTTCGTTATAGCTCACCAGATCGTAGAGGGTGAATCCATCATGGGCTGTAATGAAGTTGATGCTTGCGGCCGGGCTGCGTCCGTTGTGCTGATAAAGGTCGCTGGAGCCCGTCAGCCGGTACGCGAGCTGGCCAATCAACCCGCCCTCGCCCCGCCAGTAGTCGCGGATGACGTCGCGATAACGCCCATTCCACTCCGTCCATCCGGGTGGGAAATTGCCGACCTGGTACCCCCCTTCTCCGATGTCCCAGGGCTCGGCGATCAACTTCACGTGCGACAGGATAGGGTCTTGATGAATGATGTCCATGAACGCCCCGAGTTGGTCGACCTCGTGCAGCTCTCGCGCCAAGGCCGCTGCCAGGTCGAACCGGAAGCCATCCACATGCATCTCGGTCACCCAGTATCGCAAGCTATCCATGATCAGCTGCAACACCTTGGGATGCATCATGTTCAGCGTGTTGCCACAACCGGTATAGTCCATGTAGTAGCGCGGGTTGTCCGCGACCAGCCGGTAGTACGCTAGATTGTCAATACCACGAAAGCAAAGGGTTGGTCCGCAGTGATTTCCCTCGGCAGTGTGGTTGTAGACGACATCCAGAATCACCTCGATGCCAGCCGCATGCAGCGTCTTGACGGCCTGTTTGAACTCCGTGACGCCGCCTGATGCCGAGTACCGCTGTTCGAGCGCGAAATAGCCAATCGAGTTGTAGCCCCAGTAGTTCCTCAATCCGCGATCCAGGAGCATACGGTCGTCCACAAAACTGTGGATGGGCAAGAGTTCGACTGCCGTAACGCCAAGGCGCTTCAGGTATTCGATGACGGCCGGGCAAGCCAGACCGGCGTAGGTTCCTTGCAAGTGAGGCGGGACCTCAGGGTGCCTTCGCGTGAACCCCTTGACGTGCATCTCATAGATGACCGTCTCGTGCCAGGGCGTCCTCGGATGTCTGTCATTTCCCCAGTCGAATGCCGCATCGATCACCATTGATTTCGGCATCGCGAATCCACTGTCTCTCCGGCTGAAACTGAGGTCCTCGAGGGGACTCCCGATCCGGTATCCGAACTGGGCATCACTCCACCTCGGGACTCCAACAATGGCCCGGGCGTAAGGGTCAATCAGAAGTTTGTTGGGATTGAAACGGTGGCCCTTCTCCGGAGCGTAGGGTCCGTGAACGCGGTAGCCATACTGTTGTCCTGGCAGTACTTCGGGCAAGTAGGCGTGCCAGATCTGATCGGTCTGCCCGGCGAGCGGCACGCGTTGCAGTTCGTGCCGTCCGGTGGAGTCATAGAGACACAACTCGACCTTGCTGGCGTGCTCGGAGAAAAGGGCGAAGTTCACGCCCTGGCCATCCCATGCCGCTCCCAGGGGATACGGTCTTCCGGGCCATACTGCGGTGGCGGGTTTTGACATTGCTAAAAATCCTGCCCAGAGCCTACCTCAAACGGATCATCGCGCCTCGTACCAGGTCAAGCGAGGGCGGCTCGAAAGCCATCGCCGGGAGGGAACTCTGACCGGAGGCGTGTGGCGCGCGGCGACGCGACTCTCGTTATCCGGACCCACGGGTCAATCGGGCCTGTCGATATTCTGAATGGGAACTCCCGTCACTTTCTGGATGACATCCAATGAAATTCCCTGAGTTCTCATTTCCCGTGCGATTCGCATTCGCTCCTCCGACTGCCCCTCCGCGCGCCCTTCTACACGTGCTTCCGCGCGGGCGAGTTCGATGCGCCCCCGCTCATCCTGGATGTAGATCCCCCGGACTTCGTAGACATTGAGTTCTTCCTTGTTCCACGTCATCCGGCTGGCGCTCTCGAAGGCCTCCGCGAGTTCCGAGGGTTCCCTCAGCTCGCCGGGTACGGTCTCGAGTTCCTCGGCGTGCTTCATGAAATAGAGCCACTTCTCCTTGATGCCAGAAAGCTCGGCCAGGGCCTTCGTGAATTTCGGCAACTCCACGAAATCGAACTCCAGGTCTTTCAGGTAATGCTCGCCGCTCTTCTCCTCCATGACGAGGTGACGCGTTTGGTAGCGCTCTTCCCGGGGGAAGAGAACGAAATCCAGAATGCCAATGAAGATGACCTGGTTCAGCCTGGGGTAGTCTTCGCCCCGCTCGAGCTGCTCGGAATAAGCCTTTGCGGCGTAGGAGAGCACCCGCTTTTCGAATGCCTGGGAGTGAAACATCTGCATCTCGACGATGTAGCAGATGTTCCTTTTGTCCCTTGCCCGGATGTCCAGGATGGTTTGTTTCGAGCCCTCCAGTTTGGGAACCTGGTAAGGGTTGAGAAGGGTGACCTCGACGATCTCCTTGGGAGTCGACGTCAGGTCGAGGAGGCCATTCAGAAAGGAGATCAGGATCTCCTTCTTGTTCTCGTCGCCGAAGATCTTCTTGAAGGCCACGTCGTTCCTGGGGTTGACGAAGCGCATGCGAGCCTCCCGTCCCTTTTCCTCCATCTGGAATCAGAACCGCATCAACCGCACCGTTCCGTCCGCCGTTCCCGCCGCCACGCATTCCCCGCGCGGCGACCAGGCCGTCCTGGAAATGGCCGACCACTCCGCGGCCTTTCCGAGCGGCTCTCGCAGAGTCTCGGGATCCCAGAGGAACAGCTGACCGCTCTCGTCGCCCGACAGCAGGAGAGGTCCGCGGGCCTGGTAACTGAGGCTGGTCAGCGGAGCTTGATGCCCCTTCAACTCGAGCGGTTCGGTGTTCTCGGGCCCCTTCCCGGAACAGTCCCAGATCACGACGGCGCCTCCCCCTCCCGTCGCGAGGTAGCGGCTGGACGCGCTCCATGCAAGCTGACGGACCTTCTTCGGGTACCCCGACATCTGACTGTCCCGGCCCGTGTCGGCGTACCAGAAGTGGATCGTCTCGTCCTGCTCGCCCGTGGCGATGAAACGCCCGTCCGGCGACCACGCGAGGTCGAGCGAGGACCCCTTCCATGTCAAGCGGACCGGGCTGACGGGACTCTCCGGTCTCCAGATCGTCACACCGTTGTACGCGGCGACGGCGATCGCGGACCCATCCGGCTTCCAGCCGAGATCCGCGAGCGAGCTGGGATGCTCGCTCGCCGAGAGAATCTCCTGACCTTCTTCGTCCCAGACTTGGAGAGTCTTCCCGGAAATGGCCGCCAGGCGAGACCCGTTCGGTTCGAAGGACGTCTTCATGACCCAAGCTGCTGGGCACTTCAGGACCCGGGCCGGCGCAGAGGTCCGGTCCCAGAGCCGCACACATCCATCCTGCCCCGATGTCGCGACAAGACCACTCGAGGGATGCCACGAGAGCGACGTGGTTCCCATTCCGTGCCCGGCGGCTTCCCCGAGGACAGAGCCTGACCCCGCGTCGAAGAGGAAGACAGGTCCACTCACTGAAGCGGCCGCCACGATCGTGCCGTCAGGCGAGAAAGCAAGCGCCTCGACGTAGTCCCCGATCTGCCGGGACCACGCCGTCTCGAGGCACGGCGTCTCCTCGAGAATCGTCTCGAGCGTCCGCTTCTTTTTCTTCAGGCGAGACATGAGCGGAACCCATCCGTGAGCGCGGAACGGTCGAGATGACGTCCGATGAAGATCATGCGGTTCCTCCGTTCCTCGCTCCCCCACTCGCGGTCGGGCTGCGCCGAGAAGAGCATGTGAACTCCCTGGAACACAACCCGTTCCTTCCGGTTCTTCACGGAAAGGACACCCTTCATTCGAAAGATGTCCGTGCCGCGCTCTCGGAGAAGGGTCCCGAGCCACTGGTTCAGTTTCTTCTCATCGACGTCGCCGCCCGTGTCGATCCCCACGGAGGTCACGTCGTCTCCGTGCTCGTGATCGGGCTTGAAGTCCTTGAAAAAGGACGGGCGCACATCCGCGTAGCCGGCCCGAACCGACAGGCTGAACTCCTCGGGGCGGTGCTCCGTGAAGAGCACGTACTCCCCGGCCTCCGGAATGCCGATCGGGAACGAGTATCTGGCTGGCTGGCCCGTCCGGGACGGTGGCAGGTCGAGAAGCCGAACCCTCTTCCCGGGCACGATCGCGTTCCTGTGAGCGACGAGCCGTTTCTTCTCGGAGAACGAGACGGTGGCGTCTGCCAGCACGCTTTCGAAGGACTCAGCCGGCAGCTTGTCGAACAGGACTTTCATGGAGGAATCGGGCCCCTGATGCAAGACCAGTTCGTACCGGGCAGCTTTCAAGGGAAACACGCCCGCCCACTCGAACGGGTACTCGGGCTCGAGGAACTTGGGGTCCACTTCCAGCGCCCGGCGGATGTTGAAGCCGCCCACATCGAGGACGGCGTGAAGCGGGAGTTCGGCATGGCTGGTCCGGTGGATCCTCGCCTGGGCGTTCATCCTCCGGATCCGCCTCTCGAGCACGTCGAGCGTCTCGGCCGATGCCAGATCGGTCTTGTTGAGGAGGATGACGTCGGCGAACGCGATCTGCTCGCGGGCCTCGCCAGAGGCGTCGCCAATGTGCTGCTCTATGTGGAGAGAGTCGACCAGCGTCACGATCCCGTCGAGGCGAACTCGGCCCGCCAGTTCATCATCCACGAAGAACGTCTGGGCGACGGGGCCCGGATCGGCAAGCCCCGTCGTCTCGATCAAGATGTAGTCGAAGCGGTCCCGGCGCTTCAACAGGTTGCCGATGATGCGGATCAGATCTCCCCGGACGGTGCAGCAGATGCACCCGTTGTTCATCTCGAAGATCTCTTCCTCGGCACCGATGACCAGCGCCTGGTCGATTCCCACCTCGCCGAATTCGTTCTCGATGACGGCAATCCTCTTGCCGTGGTTTTCCGTGAGGATTCGGTTCAAGAGCGTCGTCTTGCCCGAGCCGAGAAATCCCGTCAGGACGGTCACCGGGACAGGGTCGTGGTTCGTCATTTGGTCTCCTGCTTTCCTTTCACATGGCACCGTTTTCGGCGAGGCCCGCCCGGATTCGCTCCGCCTCGGAGAGCCCTTCTTCCAGCGGGCCATCAAAGGTCTTGACCCCCGACCTCAAGAGCACCGCCCGCCGGACCCGGGCCGGCAGCACGCTGACGTCGTGAGTCGCCGAGACGACAACCGTCTCCCTGCGCGTGGTCGCTTCGAGCGCTCTCGCGAACTGCCGCGCGGCAACGGGGTCCAGCCCCGCCGTCGGCTCGTCGAGCAACAGGATCTCTGGGTCTGTCACCAGGGCTGCGGCCGCGCAGACTCGCTTGCGTTCCCCCAGGCTGAGGTTCAGGACTGGCCTGAGCGCGGCATCCTCGAGCCCGAGACGCGAAAGCACGGCCCTGGCGCGTAAACGCGCTTCGTCGTGCGGCACCCCGGCTTTCTTCAAGCTCCAGACGACGTCCTCGAGCGGCGTTCCGCCAAAGAGCTGGTCGTTCGGATCCTGGAAGACGAGCGCAACTCGCCGGTCGAGGAACACCTTCCCGTCCGGCCGGTGCCCCAGCCGCTCGTACTCACCGGCCGAGAGCGGCACGAGGCCGGCCAGGACCCGGAGGAGAGTGCTCTTGCCGGAGCCCGAGGGTCCCATCACGCAGATCCAATCGCCCGGGCTGGCGTCGAGGGTCAGGGACCGCAAGGCGTGATGGCCATCCGGGTAGGTCACATCGGCTTCCGAGAGGCGCAGGACTGGGCCGGCCGGGATCGGGGTCCGGCGAGGGGCGGTTCGGATCTGGCGCGCCTCCTCGAGCTTGAGGGACCGGTCGAAGGCCGATTCGAGACCCCCCGCGAGGACGTCCCCGGCCGACGAGACGGGAAGGCGTCCACTCGCCGGGGCAAGCCTCACCAGGGCCGCCACGCGCCGCCGCTTCCACTCGAAGGCCAGAAGCAGGCCCGAGAGCAGCGTTCGATCTCCGGTTTCCAGCACCGTCTCTGGTACCCTGGCCCGCTCGAGAACAACCCGGAGACCGGTCCAAGAAACCGAACCGGCGAACCATGTGATCCAGGTCAGACCCGAGGCAAGGCGAACCGAGAGCGACAGCGCCTCCGGGTACGGCGACCCCGCCAGAGCCGTCAAGAGTCCGGCGACAGCCGCGTAAACCCACGCGGCGGCCAGAGCTTTCCAGACAGAAGGGAGAAGCCCTTCGAGAACCACCAGACTGACCGCCACGAGGAAGAGAGGAAGCGCAAGACCCGCCGAGTTCCAGGCATTCAGAGTGGTCACCCCGATCAGGCCGAGGAACCGAAGTCCGGGAAAGGCGCGGCTCGCCCCAAAGAGCGACTCGCCAGATTCAAGACTCATTGCCGCCCCTCTCCCATCGCAAGCGCTGCCAGCTCGTACCCGCGAGAACCCCCGCGCCAAACAGGAACCCGGAAAAGACGAGCTTCTCGATTTCCTCCGACGGGAACGTGTAGACGGGCCGGGGCTTTCTCCCGGCCTCCAGGGCGGCTGCATCCATGACGACCTCGTCCGCCCCCGCCCAGCGCTCTTTCTCAGCCGCCAGGGCGGGGGACGCCGAGAGGACGAGGACAACGGCCGCAGCCGCCGCCACCGAGGGGACCCTGCCGAAAGGTCCCCGGAGCCAGACAGGGAGAAGCAGCGGGCGCCGTGACGCCACCGAGCGCACGAGAACCGCGCTCAGGACCCCTTCGAGCACCGCGAGCGGAAGCTGAATGGGAGCAAAAGCGAGGGCCACCCTCGCGAACCAGAACGAGAAAGGCTTCGAGCCCGCGAGCGCAAGCGCCAGGATTGCTGAATCCGCCGCGTAAACGGCGACCTGGGCCGTGGCACAGGCAACCGCGATCGCAATGACGGGAGAGAAGCCCAGCCGCTTGAACGCCCGCGCCAAGACGAAGGCAACACCGGGCCCGACGATTCCGAGCGTCAACGTGTTGGCTCCGAGACTCGTGATGCCGCCGTGCCCGAGGAAAAGGGCCTGAAGGGTGAGCGACACCAGCGCGGGAAGGGCGGCCAGCCCCGGACCGAGCCAAATCCCGGCGAGCGGTGTGATGCACAGGTGCGAGGTGGCTCCCGCGACCGGTACGGGGATCGGGAACATGGTGACGGCAAAGATGAGAGCGCTGGCCATTCCGAAGAGGGCCTTCTCTTCGGGCGTGCCCTCACGCACGAGCTTCGCGGCCCCGCGGGTCGAGAAGACTATTACGGGCGCCGCGGCGGCGGCCCATGCCGCGGCGTGAGAGATGGGGAGGATTCCTTCGCTGATGTGCATATGAGCTGTGCGAGTTCCGGTAGAACGGCCGCCAGCTTATAGCAACGGCATTTTTAATGCAAACACATGTTAATTGCATATCGCCGGCCGGCGCGATGCCACGTCCGCGCGTACGACTGGGGAGGAACATCGGCCACTCCGTCCAGAGAAACGTCGAGGGGACTTCCTCGGGGTGTTTGTGGTAAAGCGAGACCTTGCCGGCCGCGGAAACGGACCTATCTTTTCTTGCGGCGGGCGTCATGGTTAAGCAAGAAAGTCAGCGCCCCGGCACCTTCAGGCAGTACTCGCCGAGACAGAGGAGGCCCTTTTTCATCCTCGGAGGCTACCCGAGGGTTTATGATTAAACAGCCCTTGTCAGCTCCGAGGTGAATCAGCTCCCCGAGGGGTCTGGGGTGTTGGGTGCGGCTTTCTGGCCAACGGGGTGAAACTGGTGAGATGGTTGTGGTGTTTTCCGATTCTTCATACCGAGATTGATCTTGGCGGGATGGGCGATGCGGTTCGCAACCGGAAAATCGAACAGCTGGGGTGGAAGGGGTGGAGAGAGAGTAACGCGAAGATAGCGAGAGGTTGGGATCTCATAGAAACAACACTCTGGAGCCGCGTTCCGAAAGTTCTCACGAGGGTTCGCATCTATCAGGACAGCCTTGCCATTTCCGGGAGGGAAATCGCAATCGTGGAAGAACTGGCGGCCAAGGGCAGCCGCAATTTCAGGCTCATCAAGGAATTGGTGGCCCGTGGCGCCACGCTCGTCGGGACGGAGGATCCCCGGTTGCTCATCAAGCACCTTCACGCCGTGAAAGCCAGCTATTTGGGGCAACGATTCCAGGAAGGGGGCTTGATGCGGGAACGCGACGAGTTCATCGGGACGAGAATCAATGCCACCCTTCTCGATGACGAGACGGGGTTGCTCTTCTTGGGCCAGCTTCACTCCGTCGGAGCGTTCCTGGCTCCGGACATCGTTCAGCAGTTCCCTCTCGAGGAAAACCGGTCCAGCCATGGGTGAATCCAAGGGCTCGGTCTTGATCGCGGACGACGAGCCCGAGATTCGGAGTCTGATAACGGTGCTCCTTCGCGCGGAAGGGTTCACCACGGTTTCGGGACGGGACGGTGCCGAAGCCGTTGAGCTGGCGCCGACCGTCCATCCGGACGCCGCCGTCATCGATTTGCGAATGCCTCAACTCGATGGCATTCAGGTCGTGAGACGCCTCCACACGCTCTGTCCAGACATGCCCATCATCATCGTCACGGCTTTCGGGTCCATCCAGGGCGCGATCGAGGCGATTCGCGCGGGTGCATACGATTACCTGGAGAAGCCCTTCGACAACGACACCCTCGTGAGACTCGTCACCAAACCCTGCGCCGAACACATGACGAGACGAAAGGGACACGAGCAAGAACTGTCGTCCGGAGAGCCAGGAAAACTCCTCAAGATGATGGGATCCGGACCTGTCATCCGTCAGCTCATCAGCGAAATCTACTGCGTCGCCTGGTCGAATTTCAGTGTCTTGATTCTCGGTGAAACAGGGTGCGGGAAAGAACTCGTGGCCCGGGCGATTCACCTCGCGAGCCGCAGACCGGCCGGGCCGTTCATGCCAGTTGACTGCGGCGCGATTCCGGAGAACCTCCTCGAGAGTGAGCTGTTCGGACACGAGAAAGGGGCTTTCACGGGCGCGGTTTCTCCCCGGCAGGGCCTTTTTGATGCCGCGCACGGCGGAACCCTTTTTCTCGATGAAGTCGGCAATTTGCCTGTCGCGGTCCAGCCCAAGCTCCTGAGGGCCTTGCAGGAGAAGGAGATTCACCGGGTGGGGGGTACCAAGGCTCACCACATCGACGTGAGGGTCTTGACGGCCACGAACCAGAAGCTGGAGGCGGATGTCGCACGGGGGACGTTCCGTCCTGACTTGTTCTTTCGCATAAACGAGTACACCTGCCGGGTACCATCGCTGCACGAGAGACCCGAGGACATTCCGTACCTCGCCCAGCGCTTCGTCGAGGAAACGTGCGAGGAGCTGGAAAAACCCCTGGTGGTGCTCACATCCGAAGCTCTGGCGGAGATCGTTGCCTTCCGCTGGCCCGGAAATGTCAGGCAGCTGCGGGCCACGATCCGGCGCGCCGTGCTCATGGCGGACCGGCACATCACGCCAGATCTGCTCGACATCCACACCTCCCACCCCCCCGCGGACTTACCCCGGTTTGACGTCCCGGATAACCCCGGCTCCCTGAAGGAAGCCGTGAAAAGACTGACTGCCCGGGCCGAACGGGAGATCCTCATCGACACACTCAGGAGGACCGGCGGGAACCGGGCACTGGCGGCGCGTCTTTTGCAGATCGACTACAAGACGATTCAGTCGAAGATCAGGGATCTAGGGATCTCGTTTGATAGGGAGAGAAAGAAATGACGGCCAAGAACAGAGTCGAAAAAGAAACGGGGCCAAAGGGTACGGAAGCCATCGAGGGAATCTTTGACGGACTGACGTCGCTGCTCGGGCGCATCAAGGAGATCGCCGAGAAAGGCGAGACGATTCAACGCTCGGGCGAAATCCATGGCCTCGGAGACGGCGCCAAGGGGGTCTATGGCTTCAGCTTCAGGGTCGGAATCGGCGGCGGCCAGGAAAAGATCCACGTCGAGCCGTTCGGGAACGTCAGGAAGAACACGAAGACCGGAGAATCCGTGGTTCAGGAAATCCGGGAGCCCGTGACCGACATCTTCGAGGAAGAAGACCACATCCTCGTGGTCGCCGAGATGCCAGGAGTTGGCCCCGGGGACATCGACGTGGACGTCTCGGATGACGTCTTGACCATCACCGCCGAGAAGGGAGACAAGAAATACCGCAAGGAGATTCTCCTGCCTCGATCAGTTATGAAGTCGAAGATGAGCGTCATGTGCAACAACGGAGTCGCGGAACTCAAGTTCCCGAAGTGACGTCATGACAGCCGCCATCCTCCGACTCAAGGTCACCGAAGCTCTTTCCAAGGACGTCGGCCGCTCCATCTTGAGGATCGGACCCGAAGACCTGGACCGGCTCGGAGCCACGGTTGGCGACATCGTCGAGGTGACAGGGAAGAGAAGAACGGTGTGTAAGGCCTATCCCGCGCACAAGGAGGTGCGGGGCCAGTCGCGAGTCCAGCTCGACGGGATTAGCCGTGAAAACGCCGGCGCGGGGCTGGACGAAATCGTCACCGTGCAGAAGACCTCCTTCAAGCCCGCCGAGAAAGTGGTCCTGGCGCCCATGAACGTGACGCCAGCGGATCGAGACATGAAGTACATCGGGAGCCGGCTCGACGGCATACCCGTCCTCGAAGGCGACTGCGTCCGGGCGACTCTCTTTGGCAGCCGGTGGGCGAACTTCAGGGTGGAGACGACGGTACCCCGGGGAGCGGTACTCATCGGCCCAGAGACCAGCCTTCTGATCGGAAAGCCGCGGGAAGAAAAGGTCCAGCAACGGACCGCCTCGTACGAGGACATCGGAGGGCTGAAGAGCCAGCTTCACCGGATTCGCGAAATGATCGAGCTTCCCCTCCGCCACCCCGGGGTCTTCGAGCGGCTCGGGATCGACGCACCAAAGGGCGTCCTGCTCTACGGGCCTCCGGGGTGCGGAAAGACTCTGATCGCGAGGGCGATCGCGAGAGAGACCGACGCGAACTTCTTCTCCATCAGCGGTCCCGAGATCATTCACAAGTTCTACGGAGAGAGCGAGGCTCACCTCAGGAAGATCTTTGAGGAAGCATCCCGCAAGGGACCCAGCATCATCTTTCTGGACGAGATCGACGCGATTGCGCCCCGGCGCGAACACGTCGTCGGGGACGTGGAAAAGCGCGTCGTCGCCCAGCTCCTTGCCTTGATGGATGGCCTCAACCGCCGCCAGAACGTCATCGTCATCGCGGCCACGAATCTCCCGAACGCCATCGACCCGGCTCTGAGGCGCCCCGGCCGGTTCGACCGGGAAATCACGATCCCGATTCCCGACCGGAACGGACGCCTGGAGATCCTGGAGATTCACAGTCACGGGATGCCCCTCGCGAAAGACCTCGACATCTCCGAACTCGCCGACAAGACCCACGGCTTCGTGGGCGCCGATCTCGAGGCTCTTTGCCGCGAGGCCGCAATGGCCTGCCTGAGACGCATGATCACCGAGAACAGCATCGACATCGGTGATCTCCCCGCCGACCAAATCGCCTCTCTCGAAGTCTCCAGCGAGGATTTCCTCAGCGCGTTGAACGAGATCGAGCCCTCCGCGATCCGAGAAGTGTTCGTGGAGGTTCCGGCGACCCGCTGGAGCGATGTTGGGGGGCTGTCGGAGGTCCGGCAGCGCCTCATCGAGGCCGTCGAATGGCCGCTCAAACACAGGAAACTCTTCGAGGAAGCCCGGGTGAGTCCTTCGAAGGGCATTCTTCTCGCCGGCCCTCCGGGATGCGGCAAGACACTCCTCGCCCGTGCCGTCGCGACGGAAAGTCAGGTCAACTTCATTTCGGTCAAGGGGCCGTCTCTGCTTTCGAAATTCGTCGGAGAGTCGGAACGCGGCGTGCGGGAGGTGTTCAAGAAGGCCCGGCAGGCGGCGCCCTGCATCGTTTTCTTCGACGAAATCGACGCTCTCGTTCCCAGGCGAGGAGACGGCGGCTCGGACTCTCACGTGGCCGACCGCGTCCTCAGCCAGTTTCTGGTCGAGATGGACGGTGTGGAAGAGCTGAAGGAAGTCATGGTCCTCGCCGCGACCAACCGTCTCGACAGGCTAGATCCCGCTGTTCTGAGGCCGGGCCGCTTCGACGAGATCTTCGAGTTCGGACCACCAGACCTCGCGGCCCGGCGCGAAATCTTCGGCATCCACCTGAAAGGAAGGCCGCTCGAATCTGGTATCGACATCGACTCTCTGGCCGAAGAGTCCGCAGGCCTTTCCGGTGCGGAGATCGAATCGGTGTGCAAGAAAGCAGCGCTCCGGGCTCTGCGTGACGCCGTGGGGGCTCTCTCCAGGGGTGCCCCGCCACCGAAAGTCCTGATCACGATGGAAGACATCGTGACCTCGCTCCATCAGGTCATGGGCGGCTGAGTTGGTGTCCATTCCCGTGGAAACAGCCCTCTACCTCTTCGGGGTCGTTTCCCCCGGCGCGGCTCCCCTTGATGACAGAACCGGTCTCTCCGGGACCGCACGGCTCTTCACCATCGACGAAGCCGGGGTTTCCGCCGTGGTCAGTGCCGAGCCGCTCATGGACTTCACCGGCCCCGGAGCCGATAAGCGGCTCTCGGACCTGAACTGGCTCGCACCACGCCTTCTGAGGCACCAGACCATCCTGTCGGAGATGATGGCGAGCGCTTCCGTTTTCCCGGCGGGATTCGGCACTCTGTTCTCCTGTCAGGAGCAGCTCCGCGCGTTTCTCGTGCTTCACTCCGAGGCGATTCTCGCGTTCCTTCGAACAGTCGAGGGCCGCGAAGAATGGGGCCTGAAGGTCATCCTGAACCGGACCAGAGCGCTCGAGACCATCTTCGAGGAGACAGTTCAAGCCCGTCCGGAGCTTTCGGCGCTGCCCCCTGGCAGGCGATACATGGAAGAGAGACGGATCCGGGCGGAGGCCGAGAAAACGCTCGACCCCTGGCTCGAAATCCAGGCGGATCTCCTTCTGCGGTCTCTCGAGCCCTTCCGGGAACCATGTGTTCGCCGCCCAGTGAAATCAGAGGGGGCAGGCGCCCAGACGGTGTTCAACTGGGCCTTTCTCCTGGTGAAGGACGCCGTAGAGCCATTCCGCGAGAACGTCGAACGAGCACGGCACGAGCATGAAAGGCGCGGTCTGGAGCTGCGCCTTTCAGGGCCCTGGCCACCGTACAGTTTCACCCCCCAGCTTTCGTACTGACGAATTCAGGAAACTGGACCCAGCTTCCCGGCTCTGGGCCCAGTCTTGACCGGCAGGTACTTTGCACGATAGGCGGCGGCATGAGCCTGAAACACGAGACTGACGGGAAATCGAGAGGCCTGATCGCGCTGTCCTCTTCCCTGCGGGAAAGAGGCGTGACCCCGGAGGGGTTCTGCAACGAACTCCTCGGCTCTCTTTCGTCATCGGCACTTCTTCTCGGCCGGGATGAGCGGGTCCTCTTCGCAAATCGCAACTTCCTCGAGAAGTCGGAAATCCCGGGGTCCGAGATCGCGGGAAAAGGCGTATCCGAGGTGCTCCCCGAGGCTTTCCTCAGGGTGACCCGGCTCCCGGCACGCCTCCACAAGGTCCTCTCCGAGGGGATTCCGACCCAGGGCGACAGGATCTCGTACCGTGCTCCCGGAGTGCCCACGCGCTACCTGCAGTACCGGATCCTCCCTGTCTCCTCCGAGACGGGGGAGCGTCTGGCACTCCTTCTCATCGAAGACGTCACTGATGTCTGGAGAGCCGGAGAGGAACTTCGCCAGGCGGAGCAGCACATGGCGAGCGTGGTGGAGAGCCTCGAAGACCTCGTCATCTCAACGGACCCGGACGGAAAGATACTCTCCTGGAATGCGGCCGCCGAGCGATTCACGGGCTTCGAATTCGAGGAGAGGCGCCACGTGAAGTTCTTCGAGTGCTGCATCGAGTCACAACACGACGACGTGAGGGAACTGTTCGAATCCCTGCAGACAGAGCCGTACTCTGTCCGCGTCAACTGGCAAATTCTTCGAAAGGACTTGCCCCCGGCTCCCGTCGCGTGGGCGTTCTCACCGATGCGTTCAGGCCGGGGAAAGCGGCTGGGAGTCGTGGCAGTGGGCCGCGACGTTCTCGATCAGGAACGGCGGATCGAACAGCAGGCGCAGTCCGAAAAACTCGCCGCGCTCGGGTCCTTCGTCGGCCGCATTGCTCATGACCTGGGAAATCCCCTGACCATTCTCTCTTCCACCCTCCAGCTCCTCGAAAAGGGCTACGTGAGGGTGGAAGAAAGAAGCGAGCACTTCGGTGCCTGTAAGCGATCGCTGACGCGCCTGAAGTTGATCGTGGAAAGCCTCCGGCAGCTCGGCCCGCTCCAGCAGGGGCAAGAGATGCAACCGGTGCCGCTGCACTCGGTACTGGGGCCTCCGGTTGCCTGGATCTCCTCGTTTGCCTCCGGGCACGCCGTCCAGATGCTCTGCTGTTTCCCGCTGGAGACGTACACGGTCCTTGGCGACGCGAATCAGCTCCGGCAAGCGTTCTTCACACTCCTCTTCAACGCGATCCAGAGGATGGCGGGGGTCGGTGGAATGCTGAGCGTCCGCGTCGAGGCGGGTGGAGAAGACGCTGTCGAAATCTGGATGTGCGACAACGGGACGAAACTCCTTCCGATCGAGACCGGGCATCCTCCCGATCCGTTCACGGAGACCGGTTTCGAGAGAAGCGGCTACGGTCTGGGATTCTCGGTTTGCTGGGCGATCATCAAGAATCACGGAGGCCGGATTCAACTCATGCAAGATGAGGCCTGGACGAATGCGCTCGCCATCACCCTTCCCCTCGTGTGTTAACGCGGCGGGAATCCATTCCCTGACAGGGAATTCATTCCCCAGACGGAATTCCCGAATCCCGCCGTTTCACTCGAGCTGCCGTCCCCTTCACACTCCGGAAGAACCGGACAAAGCTGCTTCTGTCCCGCTTTCATATGAGAGTTCATGGCGATCAGGCATACGGCACCATGAGTTGAGATTGGCCCGGAAAGTGCACTAGCAGAAGTGGCTCCAATGAAGGGCTAGGAGGTTTCAGGAAAATGGCCAAAGTTATGAAATCCACCGACTCGTCCAGCTTGGCGGAAGTCGTCGATCGCATCCTTGACAAGGGAATCGTGATCGATGCCTGGGTCAAGGTTTCGCTGGTCGGCATCGAACTCCTCTCCGTCGAGGCACGCGTCGTGATCGCGTCCGTCGAGACCTACCTGAAGTATGCCGAGGCAATCGGGCTGACCGCCACGGCTGCGGCGCCAGCCTAGACGGCTGCACACGGCCGGTTGCACCCGCCAGGCTCGCGGTGAGCGGAACGCCGGTCTGTAGCCCCTAGTGCTGCGGACCGGCGTGCTTTGCAGACCGCACAGGTCGAGAGTCTGCATGCGTCCAGGACACATTGACCGTCATCAGACTCGAGGAGGTAACGATGGCTCAACGGCAGCGGCGTAAATCACACTCCCCCAGTCAGACTTTCACGACGCCCGGAGACTCCAACCCTGTTCCTGTCTCCGACGAAGAACCCGTTGGCGAACCGGCAGAACTGACCGAACCGGCAGAACTCGGAGAACCAGCTGAACTGGCGGAACCGCCCGAAACTGGCGAACCGGCAGAACCAGCCAAACTCGGTGAACCGGCAGAACCGGCCGCCGAGCCGGACACGACGAGTGCCGAGCCGGTAGCCCCCCCGGCGGAGACTCCCGTGGAAACGGGAGCGCAGCCGCTTCCGGTCCAAGCCGTACCCGACTGGACCCGGTTCCGGGGTCTCCTCGAGCTGATTGCCATTGAGGGTCCATCCGATCCAATCCCAGAAGAGGAGCCCGCGGGGCTGGAACCACTTCAGCGTCAACCCGTGAAGGCTGCCGCCCAGCAATCCGCGCCAGTCTCCGCTCCTTCGAGCGCGCTCCGCGAGTCTTCTTCACTACCCCGCAATCGGCCCGTCAGACAGAAGGAGGAAACCATGGGTTCCTTGACATCCGACATGACTCGTTTGCACGAGAACATCAAAACGCTCTACGGAGAGCGCCGGAATCTGCTGGATAACATCCTCAGAACTTCCGATGCGCGCAAAGACATGGTCGCTCAGATGACGGCCACTTTCCGCACGAGCCGCATGGACATGGCCCAGAAGGGCCGGCAAGACCGGGGGGCTTTTCTGAACGGACTGAAGCACTCGGTCGACACGCTCCGGAATGGTCTCAGGTCCGACCTGACAGAAGCTGGCAAGGTCTTCAGATCAGCGAAACGCTGAAGGGCCGTGACCGGGCCGAACGTTCGAAGGTTCACAGGGCGGGATCAGGTCCCGCCCCTTTTCTGAGTTGGCAACCCTCATCAGTTATCCACGAATCGGGGTGAATAGATGTCCGTGGACTCGTCCCTCACGCCCGCCGAAGTCATTCGCGTGCGTTCCGATCGCGACAATGTCGTCGTCGAAACCAGTGCGGAATTCGTGAACACGCCCGCCGTGGCAGACGTCATCGACCGGGCACTGCTGTACATCGAGGCTGGATATGCGGTTCATCTCGCCGGCCCCGCCGGGACAGGGAAGACCACACTCGCGTTTCACCTCTCTTCGCAGATTGGGCGGCCGGTCACACTGATACACGGCGATGACGAGTTCGGCAGCTCCGATCTCGTCGGGCGCGATTCGGGCTACAGGAGGTCGAAACTCGTCGACAACTACATCCACTCTGTCCTGAAAACGGAAGAGGAGATGCGTTCGGTCTGGGTGGACTACAGACTGACCACGGCCTGCGAGTTCGGCTACACGCTGATATACGACGAGTTCAACCGCTCCCGCCCGGAAGCGAATAACTCCCTCCTCAGCATCCTCTCCGAGCGGATCCTCAACCTCCCGAAACTCGGCCGGTCTGGCGAGGGGTATCTCGCCGTCCACCCCAACTTCCGCGCCATCTTCACGTCGAACCCGGACGAGTACGCCGGGACCCACAAGACGCAGGACGCGTTGATGGACCGGATGGTGACGATCAACCTCGGACACTATGACAGGGAAACCGAAACGGCCATCACGGCGGCGCGATCGGGACTTGCAAGGGAAGACGCCGAAGTGATCGTCGACATCGTTCGGGAACTGAGAGGCGTCGGCGTCAACAACCACCGGCCGACGATCCGCGCTTGCATCGCCATCGGACGGATCCTCGCCCACCGCAACAGCGAAGCCTCACCCGGCAACCCGCTCTTCGTGAAGGTCTGCCGGGACGTGCTTGGAACGAATACCGCGAAGGTCACTCGCGGAGGCGTGTCCGTCATGCATGAGATGGTCGACGATGCGATTGCCAAGGTCTGTGGCCACTCATCCACCCGGCCGGACTTCGTCTGAGAAGGAACCGGAAAGGAGCACCCCATGCCAGTACCACCCCGCGGGATGAGAGACGTCAAGACTTTCTCGAAATGCGCCCACCCGCGCTTCGCGAAAGTGAGAAGCCCGCTGCGGTTGCGGGACGAGCACCTCCCTGCGCTGCGATACGCTTCCTGGTGTGGCATCCGCCTCATCGAGGAACGTCTCCTCGCGATCAGGAAGGAGAAGCGCCGCCTCGCGGACATCGCCAGAGAACTGCGCGGCGGCTCCCTGAAACAGCGAGCGAAACGGGCTCACCTGCTGCTCGGTGAGATCCTGAAAAGACACCACGCCCGCCCGGCACCCGCCGAACCGTTCTTCGTCAAGGTCTGCCGGAAAACCACGGGCTCTTACTAACCCCTCATCTGGCTCGGGAAACGGAAAGGAGCTTCGCATGCCAATCCCACGGCGCGGAATGCGGGACATAAGGACGCACTCGGGGAGGGCGACCCGTGAACCTCACAAGGCCTTCATGGAAATCAGCTGTCTGGAAATGGAGAAATCCCGGCGGGGCAAGGAGCGCGCCCTCGCCCTCGAGCGCGTCCGGATGATCGAGGAACGGTTTCTCGAGATAGCCGGGGAGGAACGGCGTCTTTTGGAGGAGGCCGGAGTATCCTTGGACGATCTGACGAACAAGCGTGCGCCATCCCCCCGAAAAAGCAACTCCGAGTCCCCGAGATCCTCCTCGTCCGAAACGCCTCCCGGGGGCTTCAAGATCAAATACTGAGGCAAATCATGACACGAGACCGCTCTGAGGGTTCCAGCCCAGTTCCGCACATCAAGGATGGCGACCCGGCCACAGCGGCCGGCCGGTATCTCTACGCGATCGTTCCCGGAACCGAAGTGAAAGTACTCGGCGCGGTCGGGGTTGGAGCCGCGGGTGTCTACTCGGTTCCCGAGGGCCGGATTTCCGCCGTCGTCAGCGACTTCTCGGGAAGCAAGATTCGGCCGGAACGGCGCCATCTGGCCGCGCACCAGGGCGTTCTGAAGGCTCTTTTGCAGCAAGACGTGACCCCCTTGCCCGTCGCCTTCGGGGTGGTTGCGGACGGAAACAAGGGCCTGAAGAAGATCCTCTCGAAAAACCAGGGCCTCTTCCTCGAGAATCTCGAGCGCGTCGAAGGCAAGGTCGAGATGGGTGTGCGGGTCGTGTGGGACGTCCCGAACATCTTCGAGTATTTCGTGACGGTACACGATGATCTCAGGGACGCCCGGAACCGGCTTTTCGGGGGCCATCGGGAACCCTCGCAGGACGAAAAGATCGAAGTCGGACGCACCTTCGAGCGTCTCCTCGTGGAGGACCGCGAAAGCCACAGCGAGCAGGTCGAGAAAGCTCTCGCGGGAATTGCCAGCGAGATCAAGAGAAACCGCGTGCGCAGTGAACGGGAAGTGATGAACCTCGCGTGCCTGGTTCGGAGGGATAACTTGAAGGACTTCGAGGCCGCCGTGTTCGATTCGGCGCGGCTCTTCGACAACAGCTTCGCATTCGACTACAACGGACCGTGGGCCCCTCACAGCTTCGTGGAAATCGAACTTTCCATCTAGAAACCCGGACCTCGTATGTTCCTCCTCGACGACATCTTGCTCTCGCCGGTCAAGGGACTCCTCTGGATATTCGAGGAGATCCACAATGCGGCACGGGCCGATGTCGAGGGAGAACGAGAGCGGATCACCAGCGAGCTGAGTGACCTCTACATGCAGCTCGAAACAGGGCAGATCACCGATTCGCAGTTCGATGAGAGAGAAAAGAGCTTGCTCGACCGGCTCGACGAACTCGGCGACGAGGCCAAGGGAAACGGCGGGGAGACTGCGCCGGAAGACGATTCTGAGGACGAGGACGAGGAAGGGTGACCCCATCTCCGTGCGCTCCCCGTGCTCGCGTCTTTCGGACTTGACCTGGGCGGCCCGATGAGTGGCCCCAGCTTCCTGACTGACACTCGCCTCAAGTTACTCCTCTTCGGAGGCAAGGGCGGAACCGGGAAGACGTCGTGCGCCGTTTCGGCCGCCCTCACGATGGCACGCAACCTCCCGGGGCAGGCGCTCCTCGTCTCCACCGACCCGGCGCACTCGCTCAACGACTCCCTCGCCGGGACGCCGCTTCCCGAAAACCTGACGGTACTCGAACTCGACGCACCAGCCTGCCTGGAACGCTTCCGCTTGCGCAATTCGCGCCTGCTTCGCGAGATCGCTTCACGCGGGACCTTCCTCGAGGACTCCGAGATCGACCGCTTCCTGAGTCTCTCTCTTCCCGGACTCGACGAGTTGATGGCGTTTTTCGAGATCGCCACATGGGTGGAAGAGGGGCGCTACCAGCGCATCGTTCTCGACACGGCCCCGACGGGCCACACGTTACGGCTTCTGGGAATGCCCCGATTCGTACGGAAGTGGCTTCTCGCGCTCGACGCTCTTCTTGCCAAGCACCGCTACATGCGCGCCGTCTTTTCGCGCGTCGAACGGCAAGACGGCCTGGACCAGTTCCTGCAAGACCTCTCCACATCCGTGGATGTGATGGAAAGGCTCCTTACCGACCCGTCCTCTTGCAGGTTCATACCGGTGATCCTGGCAGAGCCGCTGAGCACCGCCGAGACCTCGGATCTCGTCAAGGAGCTGAAGCAGCATCACATCCCCGTACGGGATGCCATCGTGAACCGGCTGCGCCCTCCCCTCGACTGCCCCACGTGCCGCTCAGAGCGGCGGCACCAGATTCGCGAGGTGGAGAAGCTCGCAGGCTCTCCCCTCTTTGAAGGAACACGGCTCTGGGGGATTCCGCTTCTGCCCTGCGAGGTCCGCGGACCGGCTCCCCTCGAGTCCTTCTGGAATGAGGTCCGTCCGCTCGAGCCCGGCCTCGGACTCGAGCCCGAGGCCGGGCTTCTGGAACCAGCCGGGAGTTGTGTGAAAGACCCTCTCCCGTTGCCAGACGCTTCGGTGCCGTTCACGATCTTCGCTGGCAAGGGAGGCGTCGGGAAGACCACATCGGCGTGTGCTTCCGCCCTTCGGTTCGCTCTCGAGTGGAAGGACGGGAATGTTCTCCTCTTCTCCTCGGATCCCGCCCATTCCCTCTCCGACTGTCTCGGCATCCCTCTCGGTCCGAGGCCAGTCAGCGTGGCGAGGGGACTCTCCGCCGTCGAGATGGATGCAGCCGCCGAGTTCACGGCCTTCAAGCGCTCTTATGCGGATGACCTGGCCCGTTTTCTCTCGAGCGTCCTGAAGAATTTCGACCTGACGTTCGACCGGCAAGTCCTCGAGCGAATCATGGATCTGGCGCCGCCAGGAATCGACGAGATCATGGCATTGTCTGGCGTCATGGATGTCTTCTCGGAGAAGAAGTTCACTCACCTCGTGCTCGACTCGGCACCCACCGGCCACCTGATCAGGCTCCTCGAAATGCCCGAACTGGTCGATCAGTGGTTGAAGACCTTCTTCGAGGTTCTCCTGCGTTACCGGAGCATCGTCAGGCTCCCGAAAACGGCCAAATCCCTGATCACGCTGTCCAAACGCCTGAAGTCCCTGCGCGCACTTCTCGTGGACCCCCGGAGAACACACCTGTTTGCCGTCGCGATCCCGGCCGAGATGGCGCTTTCCGAGACCATCGACTTGATCTCCGCTTGCCAGAGGCTCGAGGTGCCCGTCTCTGGTATTTTCTTGAATCTCGTCACCCTCGAAAGCTCGTGCCCCCTCTGTTCCAGCATCTCCCAAAGGGACCGTCTCGTGGAGAAGAGGTTCCGCGAAGCGTTCCCGTCTCTCCCGGTGGCCGTCATCCCCCGCAGGGGCGAACCATCAGGAATCGAGCGGCTCGAGGCTCTCGGGAACGAGCTGTTCGTGAGCTGAGGAACCGTGAAAAACACACTCACCGAAAGAGGAAAGGGCGATGTTTCTCTCTGTGAAGCACTCGACCGGCTCCTGACGACCGGCGTCGTGGCCCAGGGAGATCTCATCATCTCCGTGGCCGAGGTAGATCTCGTCTTTCTTGCACTGAGAGTGTTTCTCTCCTCGGTCGAGACGGCGCGCACCCACGGCGCCGTGATCCCTCTCGGGGCCAGCTCCGGCTCGGCGGCGGCGTTCTCCGTGCCTCCCGCGCCTCTACCGGAAGCGCGGACTCAAAGGGAAGCCCCTGAGTCCCGTCCCGGCCAGGAGAATTCTCCAGCCGGTGTTGCACGCCACGCCCTGTCCCCACCACAAGCGGGAGAAGGCGGACCCGTTGCCGCCTCGCGGCAGGACGAGCCGGTTCGAGAGCCTGCCCCGACCGACGCCGAGATCGTCAGTCCCCCTCGCGTCGACATGGGAGATGAAAAACTGCGGAAGGGTCTCGCGCAACTCGTCATCGTGCTGGTCAAGCTCTTGCACGAACTCATGGAAAGGCAGGCGATGCACCGGATTGACGGGGGGTCGCTCACGGAACAGCAGATCGAACGGCTGGGGGAGACGCTGATGCGGCAAGCCGAGGAGATCCGCTGGATTCAGAAACAGCTCGGGTTATCGGACGAAGACCTCAACCTCGACCTTGGCCCACTCGGAAAGCTCTACTGAGGAGAACCGGAAATGGCGATCCAACGAACAACAGCACACTCCGTCGAGAGCACCAACCTCGCGGATCTCCTGGAACGGCTTCTCGACAAGGGCGTCGTCATCGCGGGGGACATCAAGATCAAGCTCGTCGACATAGAACTCCTGACGATCCAGATCAGGCTCGTCATCTGCTCCGTGGACAAGGCTCGTGAAATGGGCATGGACTGGTGGGTCACCAACCCTGCTTTCTCGAGCCGGCCCCAGCAAGCGCTTCCGGACGGCGCCATGCAGCGGCTCGAGGAGCGGCTCGACCGGATCGAGCGTTCCATCACGTCCGCTGTCCCGCTGCCCCTGGAGCGCAAGGAACCGGCCGAGGTCTAGGTCCTATCCGCGTTTGCCGGAACTGAACCGCGGACTTCTGGGTTCTGGTCCCGTTTGTGGCGTGACGGCCGCGCGAAGCCCCGCCTCGTCTTCCGGGAGCGGGGAGCAAGAGCGCGGCCCCGTATTACGGCGGCAACTCCAGATGACGCGCGAGGTAGACCCGCGTATCCGAGAGGTGCCTTTCGAGGTCGTTGAGGACGCGCTCCACATCCTCGATCGGACCCCTCGGATCCAGGGACTCCAGCAAGAGAGCCCCTTCCGCAACCCTGACCGCTCCGATGTTGGCCGCACACCCCTTGATCGCATGCGCCTCGCGCTTGACAACAGTCCTGTCGCCCGAGGTGATGGCAGCCCTTACCCGGGAGACCCGGAGGTCGACGTCCTTCTGGAAGACCTGGATCAGTTCTTTCTCGAACTCCCTGTCGTCATCACACGCCTGTCGCAACCTTCCGACATCGCATGGGGGGTCTTTGATGAGCCGCTCGCCGGGAGGCACCCGGTCCGGAGCCGGGGGCAGGACGGCCCGCCCGCCCCAGCGTTCGACGACATCAAGGAGTTCCCGCGGCCGGACCGGTTTCGAAACGTAGTCATCCATGCCGGTGGCCAGGCAGCGTTCCCGGTCCCCCTTCATGGCGTGAGCCGTCATGGCAATGATGGGTGTGTGCCGGACGCGGCCCTCTTTCTGACGGATCTCGCGAGTTGCCGCAAGGCCGTCCATTTCGGGCATCTGGATATCCATGAGGACCAAGTCGTAGGGAATGCGGCCCAGGGCAGCCACGGCCTCCGCGCCACTCGCGACGGCGTCGACCCGGTGCCCGGCTTTCTCGAGAATCCTCATCGCGACCTTTTGGTTCACCGGGTTGTCCTCGGCCAGGAGGATTCGAACATTCTTCTGGGAGCCCTCTGCAAGGCTGTGCCGCGTAATGATTCCCTGCCCTTGGGCATCCTCTGGCTCCGAAACCCGGACGAGCGACTCGGCCAGAGCATCCAGGAGCTGTGACTGGCGGACCGGTTTCGTCAGGTAGGCCGCGCAGGCCAGGCTCTGGAATTTCCGGGCGTCCCCACGCACTCCGATCGAGGTCAACAGCACGATCCGGAGCGTATCGAGGCGCCGGTCCGCCCGAATTGCCCTCACGACCTGCTCCCCATCCATCCCCGGCATCTGGAGATCGAGGAGGACCGCATCGAACATCCGCCCCTGCGCGTGAGCCCGGTAAAGAAGCCCCAGGGCCTGAGGGCCTTCCGAAGCCTCCTCGGCCCGGCACCCCCACGAGTTCAAGAGCTTCAGGAACAGTGTCCGATTCGTTGCGCTGTCATCCACGACGAGAACGCGGGCGCCGCGCACGTTCTGCCGGTACCTCACCCTCTCGTCCACGGCGGCCTTCTGCAATTTGAACGGGATGGCGCAAGAGAAAGTGCTCCCTTCCCCGACCGTGCTCTTGACGGAAACCTGGCCTTTCATGAGTTCGGTCAGCCGTTTCGAGATGGCGAGGCCCAGGCCCGTGCCGCCATACCTGCGAGTCGTCGACCCATCAGCCTGCGTGAACTTCTCAAACACGGCGGCCAGACGGTCTGGTGGAATGCCCGGCCCAGTGTCGCGGACGCAGAAACGAAGGAGAGCTTCACTCTCTGGAGCTTCCAGTGCGTCCACCCGAAGATCCACGCTCCCCATCTCCGTGAACTTGATGGCGTTCCCGGTGAGGTTCACCAGGATCTGGCGAAGTCTCTCGGGGTCTCCCTCGAGCCGGACAGGCGTGTCCACTTCGAGAACGTACGTGAAATGAAGGCCCTTTTCCTGGGCTCGTGGCGCCATGAGTTCGCCAACGGTGTCGATGACATGCTCGAGGTCGAACGGTATGGTCTCGATGTCGATCCTTCCGGCCTCGATCTTGGAGTAGTCGAGGATGTCGTTGATCAAGCCGAGCAGCGAGTCTCCGGCCTTGCGAATCGTCTCGAGGTTTTCTCGCTGGTCCCTGTCAAGCGCGGAGTCCAGGAGCAAGCCCGTCAACCCGATGATGGCGTTCATGGGCGTGCGGATCTCGTGGCTCATATTCGCCAGGAATTCGGACTTTGCCCGGTCCGCGTCCTCGGCTCTGACTTTCGCCTGCTTGATTTCCGCCTCGGCCTTTTTGTTGACGGTGATGTCTTGAACGACACCCACGATCCCCTCGGGTTTGCCTTCCTCTCCGAGATAGGTCGCCTTGGTCACATGGATGACGTGAGGGAGACCGTCGGCAAACCTCGCTGGCAGTTCCGCATCGAAAACCCCCGGGTCCTCCAGAAGCTGCTGGTCCTTCATTGCCAGCAGAGCCGCATCCTCTGACGAGAAAATCGCCGCGAAAGAGTCGAGGCCCCTGCCCAGGACATCTCCTCGGTCCCTACCAAGGACTGTTCCCGAGAACATCTTGTTGCAGAGCTGATAGGTCCCCTGGCTGTCCTTGAAGAAGATCGGGAGGGGAATCGTGTCGATCAGGGTTTGCAGGAAACGTGACCGTTCCGCGAGGGCCTTCTCGATCGCCTTGCGGGCGGAAATGTCGCGGATGACGCCGATTGCGTGCCAGCCGTCCTCGAGTTCCACCGCATTCAGCGAGATTTCAACCGGGAACTCCTCCCCGGATTTTCTGATGGCGAAAAGTTCCAGCGTCTTGCCGACGGCGGCGCCCGTCCCCGTCCTCCGAAAAACCTCCATCGCCTCCTGCTGCAGGGCGTGAAATCTCGCGGGAGTCAAGAGGTCGTGCAAATGCTGGCCCAGAATCTCCGGCCCGGTCCAGCCGAAGACTTTTTCCGCCGCCCTGTTCCAGAACGTGACGAGCCCGTGGGGGTTCATCATCACGATGGCGTCCTGGGCAGAGGAAGTCATCAGCCGGAACCGGCGCTCCGCCTCTCCAAGCTGCTTCATGACGGCATGACGCTCGCTCAGATCCCGGACGTGGACGGCGGCACGCGTGGCGGTCCCCGTCTCGTCGAGGAGCGGCGAGGCGGTGATCTCGACGTGTGTGACTCCGTCCCGGCTCTCCACGATGCGCTCGGCCTTCACGGCACGCCCCGAGGTTCCTCCTTCGGCGAACGCCTGACGAGTGCAAAAAACGCCTCGCAGGGGCTTGCGCCGCTGGCGGGAAATGAGAACAATTCAAGTT
>JADHED010000504.1_pt1 | contig 46815 bp, 37 predicted proteins | sample 8952041 | NCBI WGS metagenome assembly JADHED01 (sample SAMN16124423, study PRJNA663239) | bioreactor sludge metagenome | isolation source: sludge (control) | place: India:Bengaluru | collected 2018-09-08 | reverse complement strand
GGACCACGGCGCTGGTCCACACCATCGCCGGGCTCGACGATTTCGAGCTGATCGCTTTCCTCGTGATAGAGGAGGGCGCCATATGACGGCAGCGTTCTTCGACTATCCCAAGGCTGCAGCATTCGGCCGCGTTGTCCCCAAGAGCCGCGTTTACGAGCATGCTGGCGCCACCACGGCGCTCCGGGACCTGTTCGTCACCCAGGTCGATCAGATCGTCTGGAAGTACAAGCTTGCGCCGGAAACGACGAACCTCGCGGCGACAAAGGCCGTCAGCGAGATCCAGGTGTTCGGCATCAGCCTGCGCACCGGCAAGCTCGACGAAGAGGTGCTGCGCGCGATCGACCGGGCGATCCCGTTCCCGCTGATCTTCGAGCTCACTTGGCAGGGCAAGCGCAAGGCGGCGGCCGCCTTCAAGCGGCCGAGTGATGCCGATTCCACGAAGTGGGTTGTCAGCGGCTATTTCGCGACCGAGTGGGCACCTGACGACGCGCCGCGTCGGCCGTTGCCGGTCGCCCTCAATCTCGGCGGGCTCTACGAAGCCCTCATCACGGCTTTGATGCCTCAGGTCGCTGTCGGAGGAGAGTCGACCGTCGAGGACATTCAGACGCGCGTTGCGCGGATGGAGGCGATCCGGACCAAGACGCGGGAGGTGGACCGGATCAAGGCCCGCCTGACCCGCGAGAAGCAGTTCAACAAGCGCGTGGCGATCAATGCCGAGCTGCGCGCCGCACGGCAGGAACTGGAGCGCCTATCCGGGACCGCTCCGGTCACTGCCGCGACGAATGAGTAAGGGAACGACGATGGAAAAGCTGAAGATGCACAGCCCTGATCTGAGCCAGGAGAACATCGCGAAGATCCGCAACCTGTTCCCCGGCTGCGTGACCGAGGCGCGCGACGAGGTGACGGGGCAGCTGCGTCTGGCGGTAGACTTTGATCAGCTGCGTCAGGAGTTGAGCGACCACATCGTGGACGGGCCGCAGGAACGGTATCGGCTGGACTGGCCAGGGAAGCGTGAGGCGTTGGCAGTGACCAATGCGCCAGTCGCGAAAACTTTGCGTCCGCTCATCGAAGAAAGTGTGAATTTCGATCAGACGAGGAATTTGTTCATTGAAGGCGACAATCTGGACGCTCTAAAACTACTTCAGGAGAACTATCTTGGACGGATAAAGATAATATACATTGATCCGCCATACAATACAGGAAATGACTTCATTTATGAAGATGACTTTTCCCAAGGGTCTGATGTATATCTAAAAAAATCAAATCAGGTGGATAGCGAAGGAAACCGCCTTGTTGCAAACACTTCCGCCAACGGACGCTTTCACTCTGATTGGCTTTCTCTCATGTATCCGCGCCTTAGGATGGCGCGAAATCTCCTTTCCGACGACGGTGCAATTTTTATAAATATTGATGATTCGGAGCTCTCCAATCTTAAGTCCATCTGCGACGAAATTTTTGGCGAGGGAAACTTCGTCGCGAACGTTGCATGGAAACACACACAGCAGAGCAAGAATGATGAAAAGTACTTTGCGCGGGTATACAATTCGCTTCTGATATACAGAAAGTCAGACAAACTTCTGAAATTTCGTTTCCCACGAACGGATGCAGACAACAAGAATTATTCAAATCCCGACAATGACCCGCGAGGCCAATGGCGCGCTGGAGACGTGCGAAGCCCAAATTTCCGGAAGACACTCTGCTACGATATTGTAACGCCATCGGGAAAGAAAATTTCCCCGCCCGAGAACGGTTGGCGCTGGTCAGAAGAAACCGTCAAGGACAAGATTCGAACAGGCGAGATATCCTTCAGCCGAGACGAGACCAAAATAATCCGCAAGATTTATCTGGAAGAGCAAGAGGGTAGAACGCCAGAGAACCTTTGGGACGGCGAGGTGGCTGGTACATCTCGGCAAGCAAACACAGAGCTCAAGGAGCTCTTCGACGGCTTGGCTATATTCGACACACCAAAGCCAACGGCGCTTGTAAAGAGGATAGCTTCCCTATTTCACGAAGAAAAAGACTATATTGTCCTAGACTTCTTTGCGGGATCCGGCACCACCGCAGCCGCACTCATGCAGCTCAATTCTGAGGATGCTGGGTGTCGCAAGGTAATTGTAGTGCAGATTCCCGAACCGTGTGCCGAGGGATCTGAGCCATTCAAGGCCGGCTATGAAACCATCGCCGAAATATCTAAAGAGCGCATTCGGCGAGCCGGGACCAAGATGCTCGCTAGCGAGGCGCACCCAGACTGGAACCGCGATGTTGGCTTCAGGGTCCTGAAAGTTGATACGTCCAACATGCAGGACGTTTACTACCGCCCTGACCAAGTCGATCAGAAAGACCTCCTCGCCGCCGTCGACAACATCAAACCGGATCGTACCGCAGAGGATTTGCTGTTCCAGGTGCTCGTCGACTGGGGCGTGGACCTGACGCTGCCGATCCAGCGCGAGACCATACAGGGCAAGACCGTCTTCTTCGTGGACGGAAATGCGCTGGTTGCCTGCTTCGAGACAGGCGTGACGGAAGAGCTGGTGAAGGAGCTTGCCAGCCGTGAACCGCTGCGTGTCGTGTTCCGCGATAATGGCTTCGTGTCCGACGCGGTGAAGATCAATGTCGAGCAGGTCTTCCGCCAGGTGTCCCCCGGCACCGACGTCAAGTCGATCTGAGGGGGCGGGCGTGAAGCTGAAATTCAAGGTCCAGCCCTATCAGACGCAGGCCGTGACTGCGGTCGTGGACTGCTTCGCTGGGCAGCCGATGTCGACCGGGATCACCTACCGGATCGATCCGGGCCGGAAGGCGCAGACAAGCGCCTTCGAGGAGGGGTTCAAGAACGCTGATCTGGCGCTGACCGAGCTTCAGGTGCTGGCCAACATAAAGGACGTCCAACGCCGCCAGAACCTGCCTGTTTCCGACAAGCTGGTCACCAGCGCCGGATGCCGGATCAACCTCGACATCGAGATGGAGACAGGGACCGGCAAGACCTATTGCTACATCAAGACGATCTTCGAGATGAACAAGCGCTACGGCTGGTCGAAGTTCATCATCATGGTGCCGTCGATCGCGATCCGCGAGGGCGTACACAAGTCGCTCCAGATCACCGCCGACCATTTCACCGAGAGCTACGGCAAGAAGGCGCGCTTCTTCATCTACAATTCCAAGCGGCTGCACGAGCTGGAGAGCTTCTCGTCGGACGCTGGCATCAACGTGATGGTCATCAACATCCAGGCGTTCGCTGCGCGCGGCGCCGACAACCGACGCATCTATGAGGAGCTGGATGACTTCCAGTCGCGCAAGCCCATCGACGTCATCGCCAGCAACCGGCCGATCCTGATCCTTGACGAGCCGCAGAAGATGGAAGGCGCGGCCACGATGGAGGCACTGCCGAAGTTCAAGCCGCTCATGATCCTGCGCTACTCGGCGACCCATAAGACGCAGCACAACCGTGTTCACCGGCTGGATGCCCTCGACGCCTATAACCAGAAGCTGGTGAAAAAGATCGCCGTCCGGGGCATCCAGACGCGGGGGCTCGCCGGCACGAACGCCTACCTCTACCTCGAGGGGATCGAGATATCGAAGAAGGCGCCCGTAGCCCGGCTCGAAATCGAGGTGAAGCTCGCGAGCGGCGAGATCAAGCGCCAGCTCAAGCGGCTGGAGTTCCGTGACGACCTATTCGCCGAGTCTGGCGAGCTGGACCAGTACCGCGACGGCTTCACGATCTCCCAGATCGACGCGCGCAACGACACGGTCGAGTTCACCAACGGCGTAGTGCTCCGTGCCGGGGAGGCGACCGGCGATGTGTCCGAGCGCGACATCCGGCGCATCCAGATCCGCGAGACGATCAAGGCGCATCTGGACAAAGAGAAGCAGCTTTTCGCCCAGGGCATCAAGGTGCTGTCGCTGTTCTTCATCGACGAGGTCGTGAAGTACCGCGATTATGCACAGCCGGATGAGAAGGGCGAATATGCCCGCGTGTTCGAGGAGGAGTACGAGCTTCTCAAAGCGGAATATCTGGCTGAGCTGGCAATTGATAACGACGCCTACCGGAAGCACCTGGCGGGCATCGATGCGGCCAAGACGCACAACGGCTATTTCTCGATCGACAAGAAGACCAACCGGCTGAAGGACCCCACCGTCGGGGCACGGTCGGTCGATTCAGACGATGTCGACGCCTACGACCTCATCCTGAAGGACAAGGAACGGCTGCTGGCCTTCGCTGAACCCACGCGGTTCATCTTCTCGCATTCCGCGTTACGCGAAGGGTGGGACAATCCCAACGTCTTCGTCATGTGCATGCTCAAGCACAGCGACAATACCGTCTCACGGCGCCAGGAAGTGGGCCGCGGACTCCGGCTTTCGGTTGATCAGAACGGCGACCGGATGGACAACCCGGCGGTCGTCCATGACATCAACGTCCTCACGGTCGTCGCCAGCGAGAGCTACAAGAACTTCGTCGCCGGCCTCCAGAAGGAGATTGCCGACACGCTGACGTCGCGTCCGCGCAAGGCCACGGAAGCCTATTTCACCGGGAAGACCATCACGACGGATGCGGGCCCGATCGAGATCACGCCGGCCATGGCGAAGCAGATTTACCGCTACCTCGTGAAGAACGATTATTCGGACGACGCGGATCAGATCACCAGCGCCTACCACCAGGCGAAGGAGGCCGGAACCCTGGCGGCCTTGCCGGAGGAGCTCAAGGCGCATGCCGATCAGATTTTTCAGATCATCGACAGCGTTTTCAGCGACGCGCAGCTCCCGAAGGTCGAGGACGGCCGCAAGCCGAAGCTCAATCCGCTCAATGAGAATTTCGAGAAGAGGGAGTTCCAGGAACTCTGGCGGCGCATCAACCAAAAGGCTGTTTATCGGGTCGAGTTCGACTCCGATGAGTTGGTCCGAAAATGCGTGAGCGCCCTCGATAGCCAGCTTCGCGTGACGCCGCTCCAGTACACGGTTCAGACCGGCATCCAGGGCGATGGGCTGACAGATGAGCAGCTCAAGGCGGGTGATGGTTTTGCCGTGACGGGGTCGACGACCGAGCGCGGCGGATCTGTGCATTCGCTCGTGAAGTATGACCTCCTCGGGAAGATCGCCGAAAACACGGAGCTCACGCGCAAGACCGCTGCCGAGATCCTGACCGGCATCCAGGCCAGCGTCTTTGGGCAGTTCAAGGAGAACCCCGAGCACTTCATCGCCGAAGCATCGCGGATCATCGCCGAGCAGAAGGCTACAATGGTGATCGAGCGGTTGGCATATGATGGGCTGGCCGAGCGCTACGACGTCGACATCTTCACTGCGAACCAGACCGGCCAGGACTTTTCCAAGGCTTCGGCGAAGCTCAAGCGGCACGTGTACGATTACGTGGTCACCGACTCCGAGATCGAACGAAAGTTTGCCGATGAGCTGGATACCGCGAGCGAGGTGGTGGTCTACGCCAAGCTGCCGCGCGGCTTCCTGATCCCGACGCCGGTGGGCGACTACAACCCCGATTGGGCGATCTCCTTCAAGGAGGGAAGCGTCAAGCACATCTACTTCGTCGCCGAGACCAAGGGCACCATGTCCTCGATGAAGCTCCGCGAGATCGAGAACAACAAGATCGCTTGCGCCCGAAAGTTCTTCGATGAAATCGGGCAGCGTGTTTCTGATGACCGGGTCAAGTATGACGTGGTGACAAGTTACGAGAAGCTGATGGATATCGTGGGACGCGCGACGGCCTAACGCCGGTAAGTGTTGAGGGAGAAGCTATGCGAGTGCGACGCCTCAAGATCACTAACTTTAGGGGTATTTCCCAAGGTTGCGTCGATTTTTCAGGTCATACGCTTCTAGTCGGCGGGAACAATGTCGGAAAATCGACTTTATGTGAAGCACTGGATCTCGTATTGGGACCGGAACGCCTCTTTCGCAGGCCGGTTGTTGACGAGCATGATTTTCACTGCGGACGATACTTAAATGCGGATGGAGCCCCCATCGAAATACGCATTGAGGCTATTCTTGTTGATCTCTCCGAAGAGGCAACGCGCCGGTTCGGCGGTCATCTGCGCCGGTGGGACGATCAGGCCGGCACTTTCATCGACGAGTCGGAGAATGGGCTCGACCAAGCTGACGCGCCCGGCGCGGTCTGGGCCTTGCCTTTGCTGTTCGTGGGCCGCTACGACCGGGACGAAGATGATTTCGTCGGGAACACCTTCTTCGACCATCCGACCAAGGAACTCGATGCTCTCGACGAGGAGACCGAGATAAAGCTGGGCCAGGGCCGCGTTCCGTTTACGCGCGCTCATAAGCGGCTTTGCGGTTTTGTATTTTTGCGGACCCTCCGTACAGGGTCACGAGCGCTGAGCCTGCAGCGGGGTTCGTTACTCGACTCGGTCCTAAAGCTCGGCGGGGCTGGCGCAGTCGAGATGTGGCAGGACACTCTGGGGCGGCTGCAAGCGCTCGACCCCGCGATCGGTGAGATCGAGCAATTAAAGCAAATTCGCGCCGAAGTGCGGTCGCGCATGGGTCGCTTCGTAAATCTCGCGCCAGGCGATAACTCGACAGCGTTCTTTGCGTCGGATCTGACGCGCGAGCATCTGCGCGAGGTCGTGCGCCTGTTCATCGCAGCACAGCCGGGGCAGCATCTCGTGCCGTTCGGCCGGCTTGGCACCGGCTCGATCAATCTATTGGTCTTTGCGCTGCTGACCTTCATCGCTGAACTGAAGGACAAGCAGTCTGTGATCTTCGCGATGGAGGAGCCGGAGATTGCGCTGCCACCGCATACGCAGCGCCGCGTCACACGCTTCGTGCTGGCTGAGATGGGGCAATCCATCGTCACGTCGCATTCGCCCTATGTGATTGAGCAATTCGATCCATCGCAGATCGTCATCCTTAGCCGCGACGAGGGTGGGGCGCTGACGGGCCAGCCAATCGACGCTCAGGCGGTTAAGCCAAAGACCTACCGGACGGAACGGCGCCAGTTCGCCGAAGCGATCCTAAGCCGGGCTGTACTGGTGGTCGAGGGCTCGACCGAGGCGTCGCTGTTTCCGGTCGCATCTTCGATAATGGAGGCCTCGCTGCCTGCGGACACTTACATGCATTTCGATCTTGCCGGCGTCAGCGTCTTTGACGCCGGCGCGGACAATGCAGTGCCGCGTCATGGCCCAATTTTCTCTGCACTAGGCAAGCTAGCCTTCGGGTTTTACGACAAGCCGAACGCCGCATTTGGTCAAGATTCTCTCGAAAAGCTGAAGAGCTACACTCAGGTCTGGGAGTCGCCCGAGAAGGGTATCGAGAACGTCCTTGTTAAGCAGATGCCGATCGCGGTCGTGCGGCGCTTTCTCAACGAGGTGAAGGATCGGTCCGATTATCCCGCCGTCGGGACCTATGATCCGGCGGCTGGCGATGCCGACGCAGCGGCACTGGCGACCAAAGTGCTTAAGGCCCGCAAGGGCGAGGCTTATGGTTATGCGGCGATGCTGATCGCGCAGTGCCAGACCGCGGCGGAACTGCCCGCGACGATCCGCGAGATCCTGGAGGCGATTCATAACACCCTCAGCGCCGTGCCCGATGACATTGCCGCACCTGTGCCTGGCAATTTCGAGGACTTGCTGGGATGAAGCTGGAGCTGTGCGACAAGCGAAAGGCGATCATCGCGCAGGCCGGGCACCTGCTGGTGCTCGGTGGACCGGGCTCAGGCAAGACGACGATCGCGCTTTTCAAGGCACAAAGTCGCTTCGCGGCTCTTAAGCCCGGTCAGGAAGTTCTGTTCCTGAGCTTCTCTCGTGCGGCGATCCGGCAGGTCATCCTACGCTGCAAAGAAATCCTGACGCCGGGCCAACGCCGAGCCGTCGTGGTCCAGACCTACCACGCGTTCTGCATGGAGATGCTGGAAGCTCATGGGCGGCTGTTGCATGGGCGGCCAGTGCGTTTTCTTTATCCTGGCGAGGAACGGCTTCAGAAGTCTGCGTTCCACGGGGACTGGAGCGTCGAGCGCCAGCGTCAGGCAGCAGAAATGGGACTTTATTGCTTTGACCTTTTTGCGGCGGGCACGGCCGATCTGCTCGAAAGATGTGCGGCGCTGCGCGGGCTGGTCGCTGATCGGTTCCCAATGATCATCGTCGATGAGTTCCAGGACACCGACGACAATCAGTGGCGGATCGTGCGGGCGCTCGCTCAAGTAACCGACGTGTTTTGTCTAGCGGATCCGGAGCAGCGGATCTTTGATTATCGGGACGACATCGATCCTCGTCGGCTAGACATTCTACGCGAGGCTCTCGCGATTGCCGAATTCGATCTCGGTGGCGAAAACCACAGGAGTCCGAACGCCGGCATTCTCCGGTTTGCCGATGCAGTGTTGCGTAATCAAAGTCCGCTGCCGGTGACATCTGACGTTAAGCAGGTGAGCTATTGGGGGAACGCGTTCCCCGCGACGGTTCATGCGGCGGTGATCTGGACTTTCAGCGCGTTGCGAAGAAAAGGTGTCGAGAAGCCAAGTGTCGCGGTGCTGTCGCGGAGCAACTCGCTGATCTCCGACCTTTCAGTTATCCTTTCGGAACCTCACACCTACAACAATCAGCCGCTCTCCGCAATTGAGCATGACGTCGTGTGGGATGCGGAGCTATCTGCTGCGGCGGCAATCGTGGTCGCATCGATTCTGGAGTGGCCGACAGGGCTGGCCGCAGAGCGCTTGGCGCAGACGCTTCTGGCGATCGCCAGCTTCTACAGACTGAAGAACGCGGAAGAGCAAACCAACACGGCAGCCGAGAACGCTCGCAAATATGACGAGGCGGCGGCGAAGGTGGCGAAGGGTGAGGAACCGCGGATCAAAGCCGCGAAGGCATTGGTCACTGCTCATGCAGCCGGTGTCGCGTTGATCGGCGAACCGGTGGCGGACTGGAAGGCGGCGCGTCGCCTGCTTCAGGACATACCTGCGCTCAGCGAACTATTCCGCGAAGTGCGGCTCGTCCGCCTCTTCAGGGCGACGGACGCCCTGGCATCGGGCCTTAGTGAGCGCTGGCTTGCATCAGGCAGCTACGATGGTGCGAGTGACCTCGTGAAGCGCATCCTTGAACAGGAGCGGCTCATCGCTGCCGAGCGCGATTCACAGAGCGGCTGCGTCCTTATGAATATGCACAAGGCTAAAGGCAAGGAGTTCGATGGCGTGGTGCTTGTGGAAGGTGCCTTCAAGTCGGGGTTCTTTGACGAACGGACTGAGCAACCCCCATTTGAGCGCAGCCGCCGGTTATTGCGAGTGGGTTTGACGCGGGCGCGGACACTGGTGACGATTGTTCGACCTCAAAATGCGAGGCCATTGGTCGACTAGGCTATTTTTCTGAAGAAGGTGTCCATGGAGCGGCTCACCCTCAATTACGTCTGGAAGCAAAAGGCAACTCCGGTCGTGCTGCGCCGGACTGGGCGTGGTGAGAAGCTTCGAGTGCGATTGCCGTTCGCTGACGACAATCGGCAATGGCTACAAGATGGCCGGCGAACGGTACCGGAGTGGATCGGCGGCGATCACGCCTATTGGGAGCTGCCGAAGTCCTGGTTCAACAACTTTGTTGATCGGGCGCTGCGGCGTTATGGCAAAGTCTATATCATCCAGCCCTATCGTGAGCAGGAGGTCTGCGCGCGTGCGTGCCAGGAAGCACAGGGGCACGAATGCCAGTGCTCGTGCATGGGTGCCAATCATGGCATGGGTAATGACGGAAGCTGGTTCGAGGTCTGCGACACTTTTTCGACACGCTGGGGCGAGCGAGACCTCGCCTGTCGTCTGCTTACGGCCAAGTAGGGACTAGTGCTCGAGCAGACGTCTACATCATCGGGCAGCGGATGAATTTATCGACTGCGCCGTCGAAAAACACCCGCTGGATGTGATGCCCGGCGCCTTCGACAAGACTGCGCGCGACCATCGGCAGTTCCCGGACCGAGCGCTGCACGTCGTCCAAGGCGATCGGCGCGTCGCTTTCCGGTACATCAATCCGTGTGACGTTGTTCTTGCCGACCAGCAGATAAGCTTGGCCGAGGCAATTGCGGGATTGTGCGCGGGCGGCCGCATTGAAGGAGCGCAGAAAGGCCCAATCCTTGATGCCGCCGTTGCGCACCCGCTCGTCGACAGTGAAGGTGGACTCACCGGTGCCAAGGCTCAGGATACGCACGTCCTCGCGCGCAATGTCGAAACAGGCGAGCGCGTCGACGAGGGCGTTCATGATCGGATTGTTGGCCCAGATGCCGCCATCGATCATGACGTAACCGTCGTCCTCTACACCGGGGTAATAGGACGGGGCTGCCGTTGTGTGTAACGCCACATGCGCGAACTTCTTGTGGCGGTCCTTCTGGTAGTCCGGATGATGCGGCGTCTTGTAAAGGAACGGCTCGCCATGGCGCCCTTCGAAGCTGGGGATCACCAGCCGGGTAAGGGCATCGTCGAGCACCTTTTCGCCAAATATGCGCAGCAGCTCATCCTTGAGGGCGGCCTGGTCGTGCTTCGGCTTGAATAGCCAGCGCAGCGCCCTCGACACCCTGCCGAGGCCAGCCGCCGGCGGAAAGATGCGGTCACCGCGCTCGAGATAGATGTTCAATGCCTGTCGAGCCGTCATCCCATGGGCAAGAGCGAGCGCGATGATGCCACCCGTTGACGTGCCCGCGATCATGTCGAAGTGATTGACGATGGAGGCGCCGCCCAGGAAGCGACTTTCGAGTTCGGCCAGGACGGCTGCAGGAAAGACGCCACGAATTCCGCCGCCGTCGATCGACAGGATACGGAACGGACGGCCCTGCGGCCATGGCTGCCTAAGGCGCGCGTGCTGGATGGTGCCGTCCGATCGCCGCGGCGGAACATAGTTCATCGTATTATTTCCCTTGCCTCGCCGATGTTCTGTCCTGCATGGCGCCCGCCGCCGGTCCAGCGCCCGGTCATCACCCAAAGTTCGTAGCAAGCGAGCCAGTCGAGCGCCCAAGGGACGGTTGTGGTCGCGATTGTCATCTCCGCTGTCCATTCCCTTTCACGGGGGTCGAAAAGGCAAAGGGTCGGATCCTCGGCCGGCGGGTAGACGTGGGGCAGCTGGCCCTCGGAATTGCCGGGCAACCGAACGAGTTCGGGTGAGAGCACCCGCACCTCGGGGAACGAACCGACCTCATAGCGGATCTCCAGCGAGTAACTCGCATATTGCGGCCGAACACTCCCCACCCATCGCGCCGACTGCGCTCGGCGATCGATCCGGCGGGCCGCAAACTGCGGCCAGGCCGCCCTCATCGCGGAAACCTGTTCGTCGATGGAGAGAATCGCCGCCGTCATCAAATCTTGCGCCCGAAGAACGTGTGAGGCCGTGCCACCGAAACCGCTGGATTGACGATCGACGCCGCGACGGCAGCGGCAGAGGGCAAGAGGAGGCCGCCGCGCCGCGTGTAGAGCTGACGGGACTGCTGGATGCCGCCGCCGAGCTCAGTGGCGATCTGGTCGGCGACCCGGGTCACGACGCGGTCCCCGAAGTTCCCGCGCAGCGTGTCCATCATCATGTCGGGGAACATCTCCCCCTTGCGCATCGCCTCGAGCGAACGGATGAGCTCGCGAAGATGCCCGGCGAACTCGTCCTGCTGAGCGATGGATTCAGGCCATCGGTCCGTGAAGACATCGGTCTCGCAGATCGGATTGGCGACATGCAGAAGCCGCCTGTAGAGAGAAGCCTGTTCGATGTCGCTGATGATCCAGCTGGCAAGGCGAACGAGCATGGCGCTGAGCGATATATTCGGCTGGGCGGCGAGTCCGGCGTAGTAGGAGAGCATCACCGACGGCGGGATGCGGCCGGTGTAGCTGACGTAGCGAATGTTGCGGAAGCGCTTGAGCAGTTGGAGGGCGAGCGTCGCGGTGTTCTTGACGATGAAGTCACACTGATCCGGAACATCGTCCACATCGGCGTCGGCGCGAGCGGCAAGACCGGCATGGTCGAGCCACCGTCGGTGGAATTCCTTCGCCATGCGCAATTCGACTGGTGTCCTGCTCGCATACCACTGCGCGAAGCCATAGGCGTTCATGTCGACGAACCGGTCGTCGGCCGACCGGTGCGGACCCTTCGCGTGAGTGATCAGGCTTTCGCGATCGAGCGTGCTGAAGACGCGCAGCGACGGCGTGACGTCGAGATGCATCTTGTCGGCGTAGAACAGGGTGACGCAGCGCGTCTGCCGCACCACCCGCTGGACCGGATAGTCGGCGAGCGCGGCTTCGAGCTCGGTCAGGATTTCGAGAGGATTCATGCCACGGAAGCGGCCGCCGAGCTGCGAGACGATGTCGAGATCGTATTCGTCGTCGGTGCCGCGCGTCGAGATCGTAGCGTCGATCGCCATGGAGCCCTGCGGGTAGAAGTGCTCGATCTGGTCGAAGAAGGCGGTCGTGGTCTCGAGATGGCGCCGCACTGCCTCGTAGCGCGACTTTGCCTTGTCATGCAGCGAGGGCGGCAGCTGAACGCTGAGCGCGATCTCGGCGAGGATGCGGTCGATAGGATCGTCGAAGGGATTGAGGCCGGTCGGCGCAAGCTGGATGTTCACATCGATCTCCACGGCGGGCTGACTGCATTTGTGCATCTCGCCACCGCCCGCGCGATGTTCGGGATGATAGAAGTCGTGATGCGTCTACTCCGAACAGAATGGGAAGCTTGAATGCGTCTGTCAAGGAACATACAATATAGCTACTCCGAACCCCGGGGGTGGGCGGACCGATCGTAAGGATTGATGATGAATTTTGGTCATCGGATCAAAGAGTTACGAACAGAGAAAGGTCTAACGCTTGATCAGCTTGCGCAAGATACCGGCTCGTCGAAGAGCTATATCTGGGAGCTTGAGAACAAGCATCCGCCTAGGCCGTCTGCCGAGAAGCTGTCGGCGATTGCAGGTGCCTTGGGTGTGACCGTCGACTATCTGATCGGTGCTGACACGCAGACCCTCAGCGAGGCGGAGGACACGGCCTTCTTTCGGCAATACAGCGGCCTTCCGGAGGAAACCCGCCGACAGATTCGCGAGATGGCCCGCATCCTGGACACGAAGACCCGCAAATGAGCGAGCCGAGCCGACTCCGGCCGCTGAAGGAGGCCGCGCGCATCACGCAGATGCTCGACCTGGTTCTTGGATCGGATCGATTTGATCGCGCGCCTGTCGATGTGATCAGCCTCGCGCTGGAGTACTCTCGTCAGATCGCGCCCAACAGTCCCATCCACGAGGTTGTAGAGCGCAACATCCCGGGCTGCGTCGGCGCGTTGGTCTATGGGGAGGCGCGCCCGCGCCAATGGGCAATCATGTACCATGTCGGCCAGTCGGACGGACGGCGTTCGTTCACGGTGGGACACGAGTTCGCCCACTACCTGCTGCACCGTGAGCTGATCGAGCAGGACGAAGGCTTGGAGGGCGGCATTTACTGTGACGAGAACTCAGTGGATCGCCGCGGCGGAGCAGGTATCGAGCAGGAGGCCGACGAGTTCACCGCGGCTCTGCTGATGCCGCTGCACGATTTTCGCCGACAGCAGCCAGCTAAAGAACGGGTGGATTTTGACAAGCTCAGCCGCCTCGCCAAGCGTTACGGCGTGTCTTTAACAGCGGCGATTCTTCGCTGGCTTGAATACACTGAAACACGGGCGATAATGGTGGTCTCGAACGAAGGCTTTGCCCACTGGGCCAAACCAAGTCGGCCCGCGTTGAAATCGGGGAGGTTCATCAGGACCAAGAGCACAGTCTATGAGTTGCCCTCGCAAGCTTTTGCGGCAAGGCGCGACTACTCCGACAGTGCGCTGATTGGCGTAACACAAAAAGATGGTGTATGGTTTGATGAACCTGTCCATGAGATGTGCTTCCGATCCGAGCGATTAGACCAGGAAATAACTGTGCTGCAGTTTGAACCAGATGGCCCGTGCTTTCAGGAGGAACAAGAAGACGGTGACACTTTCGATCATCTGATGCGGAACGGATAGCTTGTGCAGCGGCAATTATAGCCGGGACAATGTTCGATCTCGGCATCCCGCGATGCGGCAAGCGGAAATGTTCTCAGCCGTTACCGAGGCAAAGATGTTGACCTCGCATTGGCGGCTTAGATTGAGTATCGAATGCGAGGAGACGGTACTTTTTCAGCTTGGTTCAAGTGCGCGCACCGAAGCCTCAAACCGTGATACGGGAGAAAATGACGCCGATAGATGCCGGAACCGCGAAAATATTTTTTTGGCAGTTTTCTCAATGAAATCAAAAGCGTAGCATTTTGACGGCCTCAAGGTCGGAGAATGACCGTCACACCGGGTACTTACCATCGAGTTTTCAAACACTTATGGGAAATTGAGACAATCGAGTGGGAATGAGGGGTGGCGGTGGCTCCTTGATTGCCGCTGCCCGTATTGACGTTGTAGATACAAGAGCGTATCCTCCCTCCTATGGCAAAGGGACGCTCTTCCTCTTCGGACTCTTCGGAAACCTTGCGGGATTCGGGCGTAATGGTCGCTCAGGGCTCGAAAGCTGCCGATCCGAAGGGCAGCATCAACCTGCGGATCGAGACGCAGGCACGTCAACTCATTGACGACGCGGCGGCAATCCTCGGCAAGACACGTACCGAATTCATGGTTGAGAGTGCGAGGCGGCAGGCGATCGACGTGCTGCTCGACCAGCGGCTGTTCGTGCTTGACCCGGAACGTTACGACGCCTTCCTGCACGCGCTCGATAATCCGCCTGCGCCGGGGCCGAAGCTGCGGTCGCTGCTGCACCGGGTTCCGGCATGGGAGAGGAAGTAGAGCGCGACTCGGACCGGTCGGAGGCCATGATTGCGGCCCCCGTTCCGCTGAGCGCCGAACACGAGCTTTCGTCCTTCGATTGTGGCGAGCCGGCCCTCAACGACTGGCTGCGCCAACGCGCCTGGAAGAACGAGAGCCGGTTTTCTCGAACCTATGTCGTCTGCGAAAGCAACCGGGTGATTGCCTATTTCTGCATCTCCGCAGGAGCAGTGGAGCGCAGAGCCGCGCCCGGCAAAGTCCGCCGCAACGCCCCTGATACGATCCCGGTCTCGGTCATTGGACGGCTCGCAGTCAGCCGAGAGCACGCTGGCAAAGGGCTCGGCGCCGACATCCTCGCCGACGCGCTGCGCCGCATTGCCACCGCCTCGCAGAGCATCGGCATCGCGGCGGTGCTCGTTCATGCCAAGGACGATGCGGCTAAGCGCTTCTACCTGAAATGCGCCGAGTTCATCGCCTATCCGCCCGACAGCCGATACCTGTTTCTCCCCCTCGAAACCGTTCTCACAGCCTTCAGCGAAACCGGGTGAACGGTTCCGTCGGCATCGCGGGTGTCGATCGACGAATGATCGAAGCGCTGCGCGACCCGCCTGCAGGCGGAGGTGAGCCGGGCGTGCCAGTTCATCGCCATGTCGGCGAAAAAGCGCCTGGGCTCACGGACGAGCTTCCGCAGCTTGCGCGACCAAAGCGGGGAAATGCGGCAGGTGGCACGCAGAGGCAGCCCCGTCGCTAGCGCGCCGTCGGCGGCCTGGTAGCGATTGAAGCTCGCCCCCATCGACGCAAACGGATCGGGCGGCCACACGCAAGCACGGCCCTCCTGGTGCTGGGCGTCTCGCCATTGGGCGATCGTCTCGACCAGCGCCGGGATGTTGGCTTCGGCCGCAAGCACATGCCGCTCAAGCCAGTGCGGGCGCAGGGTTGGCTTGTGGTCGGCCTGCAACGCATCGAAGGCGGTGAGGCAGCCGCTGTCGATAAAGAAGTTCGTGCCGTAGTCCTCGCAGATGCCGAAGTCACCCAGAATGGCAAACGGGATGCCGCGCGCCGCGGCCTGCAGCGCCACGGTCGAGCTCACGGTCAGGCACAGATCGGTCGTATCGAGCAGATTTTCGATCGGGTCGTAAACGAGGCGGAGGTTTGCCGGCTTGAGCCCGCGGCGTTCGGCCCGGCGCACAATCCCGGCCAGGTGGTGGATCGTCGGCCTGAGTGTCGTTTCGCCAGGCGCGTGCCGCGGCTTGATGATGACGGTGCGTTCCGGATGGGCGCGCGCATAGGCGATCAGGCGGTCGACGAGGTACAGGCGTTCGATCCGCGATGCCGGCACGTCCGGCTGTTCGGCGTAAAGGATGGTCCGCGGCGGCCAGACCGGCGCCGGGCGGGATCGATCGTCGGCGCGGATGACGGTTGAGCCGAAGCAGAGGCCGCGATCGGCCGCCACGCCCAACGCCGCGCAGGTTGCTTCATAATGCGCGTGATCGGCCGGTGAGTTGAAGAGGATCAGATCGGCACCGAAGCGGTTGGCGAGGCCATGCACTTGATGCCGGAACACGATGCCGGGATAGAGCGCAATGGTGAGCGGCCGCGTCTTTCGGGCGGCGAGCGGCAGGCGACGGAGGCCGCCGAGAACGGCCCGCGTGCGCCGGCCGTCGAGACCGAGGACGATCACATCGTAGTCGATGAGGTCCGGCGCAGCGATCGTTTCGGCCAGCGTCGCCGCCGGTGGCGGTGCGAGATAGCCAAGGGCGGTCAGCTGGCGCCGAGATAACTGGCGGGCGCGCACCCGCACCAGGCGGGTATCGACCTGCCAGCCGGCGGCAGCTAGCGCCTGGCCGATCGGCTTCGCCGCCTTCAGAAAGGAGTCGAAGCTGGCGAGCACCAGGGCCCGCCCCGGCGCCTCCTCACTTGGACGCGGCATCCGGCCGGCGACCGCCGGCAGCGCTGCCTGCATCGGTATGCTCCTTGTTCGGCCGGTACCCGGAAGGCGCCGGCTGCTACGCTGCCCGCGGTTGGTTGGTCTTGATCGGAGGTGTGGCCAGCGCACGGACCATCACTTCCGCTTTCAGGAAGTCGAGCGGTTCGTCGATCTCCAGGCACCGCTCTGCCGCCTGCACGAACAGGGCGACGCGACCGAAGAAACGGTGCCGGGCGGCCCGGAAGCCTTCGGTCCGCATGGCATAGACAGCGCCGGTCTCGAGATACTGCGGCTCCATGTCCTGCCGGCGCGGGCGGTTGTGAATCGCGTGGTTAATACCGCCGCCGCCGCCGCCAGCCTCGATGCGCCAAAGGAAGTGATAGAACGGGGCGACCGCAAGGGCACAGTCGGCCTGGTTGGCGTCGAGCGCATCGACCGTCCCGTCGATGTCGGCGGCGGTGGTCAGGGGCGAGGTGCACTGCAGGAAAACGACGGTAGCGGGCAGAAGCGCTTCCGTCCCTGCGAGCGTATCGAGGACGTGCAGCAACGCCGCCTCCGAAGACGCCGTATCGCCACTAATGGCAGCAGGACGGCGAACGACCTCAGCACCGGCCGCGACCGCGACCGCTGCGATCTCGTCATCATCGGTCGAGACGATGACGCGATCGACGCGCGCGGCCGCCAATGCAGCGGCAATCGTGTAGGCGATCAGCGGTTTGCCCGCCAACATGCGAACGTTCTTGCGCGGCACGCCCTTCGAGCCGCCGCGGGCCGGGATGATGGCGATACATCCCGGCTGCGCGGTTGTCGTTGGATCCGAGCGCATGGCTCAGGCGGCCTTGGCAGCAGCCGCGGGATCGATCCATTTCAGTTTAGCGCGCTGAACCTTCTCGACTTCGAGAACGTCGCTCATCTTGTAGTCGAGGCTCTGCCAGACGTTGTGCAGATCGCGGGTCAGGCGGCGCAGGCCATCCGGCTCCAGCGAAGCCGCGTGGTCGGTGCCCTTCCAGGTCCGATCGAGGGTGAAGTGGCGCTCGATCCAGCGCGCACCCAAGGTGGCGGCGGCAATGTCGACAGCGATGCCGAGGTGATGGCCGGAGAAGCCGACGTCCTTGACCCGATCGCCGAAGGTCTCCTTCAGACGCAGGATTTCGCCCAGGCAAACGTCCTTGAAATCGACCGGATAGCCGGACGTGCACGAATACAAGACGGCATCCTTGGCGCGACCGCGCTCCTCGAGAAAGCGGACGATCTGCTCTTCTTCATCCTGAGTCGTCATGCCGACGGAGAAGTGGATCTCGCCTCCGTAGTTGTCGCAGAGGTAGCCGAGCATCGGAAAGTTCAGGTTCGAGGCTGACGGGATCTTGATGAAGGCGGGGTTGAGCGCGGCGATCTCACGGGCCGAGGTCAGATCCCAGACCGAGGTCGAATACGTGATGCCGAATTCCCGGCACCATGCCTGCAACTGTCGGTGCTGGTTGACGTCAAGTTCCAGAAATTCCCGGTGTTCGCCATAGGTGCGGCCATAGCTGTTGGCCGGATTGGGATGTGGCGCATTGTACTGTTCTGCGGTCAGCAGCTCGCGCGGGCAGCGCTTCTGGAACTTGACCGCATCAGCTTTGCAGAAGGTGGCGGCAACGGCGATCAATTCCTTCGCAATCGCCATGTCACCCTTGTGATTACAGCCGATCTCGGCGATCACAAGCGGAGCATTCATGTCGGAACTCCTTAACAATGGATTCGGGGGTCGTTCGCAACACAACCAAAAATCGCGTAAGTTTTTAGGTGTTCGCCATTAAGGAAGGGTTACATGCGAGCGCATTGCACCCGTGGCATGTGTGGGGAATGCACGGCGGCAGCGCTGCCGCACCGGCTTCCGCATCGGCGCAAGGTCGCGACAAATCGCAACGAAAGCCGCAGCATCTTGTTAAGAGTTTGTTTCCTTATGCCCCCCTACAGTCCGCGGGCCCTGCAAGACCGGACAGGCAGTTCGCGCTATGAAACCTATACTGGCTGCCACACGCGGCGTTCTGCACGAAATACTCGCCCAGAACGAAGTGATTGTGAGAGATGAGAGTTCATTAAAAAGAGCATATTTCCCAAACACATGTAATCCAGTTACGATCTACCCACCCATCAGCCTGCAGTCATGGCCCGGAAAGATTTGCTCTATTGGTGCCCACACGTTTATCGGCGAGAGCCCTGATTTCGAGAGTGTCCAGTCCATCGGCATGTACTGCGCCATCGCCGGCCATATTATTGTCGGCAAGGCGGAGCACCCCACCAGCTTTCTCAGCGTGCACAATGCCTTCTACGCCGTTGGCGGAACGACTTCGTTCTCAAGCGAGCGAAGGGATTACTTCGAGCACAACCGGCGCCTCGTGATGAACGCCAAGGCGAAACATCGCGCGGAGGGCCGAGCCGATCAGACGGTCGTCATCGGCAACGATGTCTGGATCGGGGCTCGCGTGGTGATCCGGCGCGGCGTCACCATCGGTGACGGCGCCATCATCGGTGCTGGCTCTGTCGTCACACGCGACATCCCCCCATACACGATCGCCGCCGGCGTGCCGGCGCGCGTGATCAAGAAGCGCTTCAACGAGCGCACCATCGAGCGCCTCCTGCAGATCAAGTGGTGGAACTACAGCCTGAGGTCGCTCGACGGCATCGATGTCACCAACGTCGACAGTGCACTCGATGAACTCGAACGACGCATCGCGATCGGCAGGGCGGAACCTCGCCACAACAAGCGCCTGAGCATCCGCGCCATCGGCGACAGCGGCTACGAGGTCGAGGTGATGGACGGCGGACCCGTCGCGCCGGCAGAGGCTTCGGCCGGCCGCAGCGATCCGGCATGGTCGCGCGGCGGGCCGGCACAGCCGCGGATGAGGATGCTGTCGGCGCAGTCATAGAAGCGGAACAGCAAACGCCGCACGCGGCCGGCCGGATAATTCGGCGCACGCCGGGTGCGGCATTTGAATTGACGAGGCGATCAAGATGACCAATACGGCTTGCATCGTTTACGAATACGGATCCCAGGAGAAGCTGGCAAATTCTCTTGCCGCACAGATAAAAACTCGAAAGTGGGAACCAACGACCAGGCATATTGATACAAGTAAAGATATGACTTCGTTCTTCAAGACGCCTGGCTTGCTCGACTCGTCGGTCCTGTTCCTCACCATTGGCGGCCCACAGGCGATTGAATTTCTTTGGTTGTTTCGCGATGTCTGTGCCCGGCGCGCACGAGGACGGCGCCCTCTTCTAGCGACCATACCGGCTGGGATTGTCCTCGACCACGTTCGCATCGGCACCTACCTTTATCGCCACGGTGCCGATATCGTGTATGTGAACAATATGCGCGAGCGCCACCTGGTCGAGGCAGCCTTCCGATCGGTTGGCGGCGGCGCCACGCGCATCCTTGCCTGTCAGAATCCGATCTTGATGCAGGGGCCGTTGCCAGCGGAACCGAGCCCCCAGGGACGGATCTCGACCGTGCTGTTTGCCGTCCAGACCGACATTCCTAAGTCGAAAGAGGAACGTGCTTACGTAGCGCGCCGGCTGTGCGAATACGCCCAGAGGCACCCGCGGCGCACCGTCCTGATCAAGCCGAAACACAGGATCGGCGAGAAAAGCGGACATCCGCAGAAGTACCCGTATGAAGAGATATTTCCCAAGGAAGCAGCCCAATACGGCTCGCCCGACAACCTGCTGTTCACCTACCAGGATATGGACGTGTTGCTGAACGAGGCCGACCTCTTGGTCACGATCAGCTCCACCGCAGCCCTCGAAGCCCTCGTTCGCGGCCGTCGCGCGGTCGCCATCACTGACTTCGGCGTCAAGGAGAATATCGGCAATTCATACTTCCTTGGCGCCAACATTCTCGCGAGTTTCGATGATCTTATTGAAGATCGTGTCCCGGCGGCCGAACCCGCGTGGCTCAGGGAGCAGATGAATGCGCCGACCTTCGTCGACAGCCTCGGCACCATCGAACAGATGGTAGCGCAGCAGGCAGCCAGCCGGGAAAGCCTGCCATTTCCGCATTCGTTCTATCTCGACAGTTGCGGACCGTTCATGGTCGGCCGCTTCACCCCCCTCAATCGCTATCGCCTGAAGGATTTGCCGCAGCTGACGAAAGTCATTGCCGAGCCGGACAAGACATCGGCCAGCATTGCGGACAAAATGACCGCGAGAATTGCCTCTGCCAATAAGCCCGCTGCTAAAACGCCGCGGGCCGAACAGCCCAAATGCAACCTCGAAGGTCTCTCACGCTACGAGCAGGCGCGGCGCCTTCTCGCGGCCAAGGACGCCAAAGGCGCCGAAAGGATCTGTCGGGAAGCGTTGAAGCGGATGCCGCGCTCCGTCAAGCATCTGCGTCAGATGGCCCGGATCCTCGCCGCACTCGGACGCAAGGACGAGGCTCGCCACTATGCCAGGGTGGCGCGCGCAGCCCGCTGGCGGGTTCTCGGCCCGGTCGGGCGCTGGTTGGGTCTGTCGTCCCCGGTCGCGGTTCCGCACCAGCGGCCTGAACAAAGCCCCATCGCAGCCTAATCGCGGTTCGCCAGAGCAAGAGGCGACACGCAATCCCAAGCGCCGCGGCAGACGGCTGTCGCCTCCCCGCGCCCGTCTCGGTCTCGTACCGCCTCAGCTCAAAACGGAAGCGCGCGCCTTCATCGTCGCCGCCCGGACTTCGGCCTGACCGGCCTCGAAGCCGCGGGTGAGCGCCGCCATTGCGCCCAGCACTGTCTGTTCGGCCTCAAGCCAATGGTCGAGCGCGTTGCCGAAGGGGTTGGCATTTCCCTGCCAGCTCTCGTACGCCATCACCCGGATGCGATCGAGGTAGGCATGCGGCGGCAGGCCCGCGAGTTCCTTTACCCAGGCCGGCGCATCGGGCGCCTCATCGAGCGCCGCCAGCGCGCGTAGCTGCGACAAAACGTGCCGCTCTGCCGCCAGCCAATAGTCCTGCGCCAAGCCCAACTGGCGGCCGGCCGCATCCCACATGCACTCCGCCAGCTCCTGGATCCGTGCCACCGGCACGGCTTCAGGCAGCCAGCGCGGTGCGAACACCGGCGGCGTGGCGCCGACTGCGGTCGTCAGGCGCGCCGTTGTCTCCATCATCTCGCGCACCATCTGCTCCGCCATCAACCAGAAATCCACTGCCATACCATAGGGTTGCACAGCGGACTCCCAGAATGGACGGGCGAGCTCACGGATGTAATTTTCTCTTGTCGTCTCCATACTCGTGCCTCAGCCCCAGACCTCCCTGAACATACCATGACAGATTAACGAAAATTGATGCCAGTTGCATGACCTATTCGGCGATTGCCGATCGACACCAATCGCGCCGGCCGCGGCCCGCGAAGCAGCCGCTCCCGCCCACCGGGGGGCATCAACGAAACGCTAACGCCTTTGCGCGCATATTGCCGCTCATCTTGGTGAACGCAGCCGACCGCGAACCATAGGGGCGCCGCAACCCGCGCCGCGCCTTTCGTGCCGGACCAGGAGGGAACCGATGCTTGCGACGATCAATCTGGCGATTGTATCGATCTGGCTGTTTGCGGAACTGGTGCCGGTGCTGGCTGATCGCATGGCCGATCTTGAGTGCCATCACCATAATGACGAGCGGCGGTAGGCTTTCGCCAGCGCGCTGTTCGCGATCGCACGCTGTCAAGCCCGGCCCTGCCTATTCATTGCACCCGCAGAAGAAAACCGATGAGCGTGGCTTTCGGCGGCGCTTCGCGCCCTGTTGACGCCTGCGCGGGCGCCGACTTGGCGCGGGCGCAGCGCTGGGGCTGCCTGTTCGTCCGCAAGCACCTGCATGTGGCCACCATCGCCTTCGTCGTCACGCTCGGCATCGGCATGCGCGTCTGGGGCGTCCTTGCCGATCGCAGCCTGTGGAGTGACGAGAGCGCGCTGGTGGGCAACATCCTTACCCGCTCGTTCGCGGGCTTGCTCTTGCCGTTGGAAGACGACCAATCGGCACCGCTCGCTTGGCTGTGGGCACAGAAGGTCCTGTCCGGCCTGATACCCGACTTCGAGCTTGCCTTGAGGCTCTTGCCGCTCGCGTCCGGCGTTGTGGCGCTGATCGTCTTTGCCTGGTTCTGCGTACGCTTCCTGCGCCGGACCGACGCCTTGTTTGCAATCACCGCGCTCGCGCTGCTGCCCACCTACCTCCTCTACGCGGGCGAGGTGAAGCAGTACATGACGGATCTCCTGTTCTCAGCCGTCCTCATGCTGCTCGCCTTCCAAGCGCTTGAAGCGAAACAATGGCGCTGGCACCACGCCCTTGCACTGGCGTTCACCGGCGTCATCGCGATCTTGTTCTCCAACCCGGCGGCGTTTGTTTTGGGCGGCGTCGGCAGCGCGCTCTTCCTGCACGGCTTGAACGAGCGGCGCCACCGCGACGCGATCGTGATTGCCGGTATAGCGCTGCTCTGGCTGGCCGTGTTCGCCGCGCTCTATGTCCTTGTCTACGGGCGGCAACCGGACGCGGTCGCGGCCATGCGCGGCTACTGGCAACACTTGTTTGCCCCGGTGCCACCTCTCAACGTCAAGGACGTGTTCTGGTACTACAAGGCGCTGCTGGCACCCGCAGACAGCGCGCTCTATTACGGCCGCATCTACCAGCCGGGCCAGGTCGCAGGCTCAGCGCTCGCATGCCTCGTCTTCCTCTTGGGCGCGTGCTCGCTCGCCCGCCGGCAGCCGTTGCAGGCGGTGGCGCTGTTGCTGCCGCTTGCCCTCGCCCTCTCAGCCTCGGCGCTCAAGGCCTATCCGTTCGGCAGCCGGTTCCTCATGTTTGCGGCGCCACAGATCCTGGTCTGCATCGCGGTCGGCGTCGGCCAGCTGTTCAGAATGCCGGACCTGCCGCGGCCGGTCGCGGCAGCGGTGCCGATCCTGCTGCTGGCGCTGCCGCTCGGCGTCACGGCAATGGAGTATGCACGCGCCGACGGTAAGCCGTTCGAGACCGCCGATAGCCACAGCGCGATGCAGGCGCTCGCCGCGAATTACCGCCCCGGCGACGCGATCTACGTTTACAGCGAATGCCTGCCCGATTTCCGCCTGCAGCGCGAACGCTACGGTCTTGCCGATGCGAAAGTGCTGGCCGGCCACCACGCGCCGGACGCTCTTGCCTATTTCTATTACGATATCGAGCGGATGCGCCAGCACCGCCGCGTCTGGTTGCTGTACTGCACGCATATGATGAAAGACAATAATCAAGTATATCTCCAATCCATGGAGCTAATATTGAAGTCGTACGCCGCCCAACAGCACAGTATAGGCGATCTGAAACGCAATTGGAGTGTTACACTCTACGAATTCGATCCGGAGCAAGCATTCCGGAAGCCGGCCATGTTCGCGAAGCCGGATTATAGTTATGCCCCTTCCCACCCGAGCCTAATTCTGCGCAACGATGAAAACTAGTATCACCGAAGTCGCCGTCCTCATTCCTTGCTACAACGAGGCACAGACGATTGCCAAGGTGGTGGCCGACTTTCGCGCCGCGCTTCCCTCGGCAGCGATCCACGTCTACGACAACAACTCGACCGACGGCAGCGCCGATCGCGCCCGCGCTGCGGGTGCTCTGGTGCGGTTGGAGACGCTGCAGGGCAAGGGCAACGTCGTCCGCCGCATGTTCGCCGACGTCGAAGCCGACATCTACGTTCTCGTCGACGGTGACGATACCTACGAGGCCGCAGACGCGCCGATGCTGATCGAACAGCTCCAGCGGCAAGAACTGGACATGATCAATGGCCGGCGGGTGACGACGGTGGCTGGCGCCTACCGGCCGGGGCACCGCTTCGGCAACTGGTTCCTGACCGCGTTGGTCTCGCGGATCTTCGGCAGCCGCTTGGCCGACATGCTGTCCGGCTACAAGGTATTCTCGCGCCGGTTCGTCAAGTCGTTTCCGGCGCTGGCGTCCGGCTTCGAGATCGAAACCGAACTCGTCGTGCATGCCTTGGAACTGCGCATGCCGATCGCAGAAGTCGACACCGAATACCGCGAGCGGCCGGAGGGCTCGGCCAGCAAGCTGCGCACGGTACGCGACGGCATGCGGATCATGCGCACCATCATCCGGATGATCAAGGAAGAGCGGCCGCTTGAGTTCTTTTTCGTCCTGTTCACGATGGTTGCAACCGTCGCCCTCTTCCTTGGCTCGACCGTCATAACCGAATACTTTGCAACCGGCATGGTCTCGCGCCTGCCGACGGCAGTGCTCGCCACCGGCTTGATGCTGTTGGCGTTTCTCATGCTCGCGTGCGGCCTGATCCTTGGGACAGTGACCGTCGCCCGGCGCGAGCTTAAGCGGCTGCATTACGTCATGGCGTCACCGGTCGGCCTCACGTGCAAGGCAGAGCGCAAGAGTAACCTTGAGCGTGAGACGATCAGCGCCGTCGCTTGAGTTGGTGCGCAGGCAGGCCGCTGCACGGCGGGCATCGGCCCCGCTTGCGCGCTGGTTTGACCGAAGGCCGGCATCGCGCGAGGCACTCGCCTTTGCCTGCGTCGGCAGCATCGGCTTCGCCGTCGATGCGGGCGGCCTGATGCTGCTGTTTCACGCGCTGGGCTGGGGGCACTATCCAGCGCGGGGCGCGTCGTTCCTGATCGCCGTCACCGTAACCTGGTATCTGAACCGCACCTGGACCTTCGCGCAGCGGGCCGGCAGCAACAGACGGCGCGAGTACACGGTCTATTTCCTTGTCCAGGCCGTGGGCGCGGGCATCAACGGCACCGTCTATGCGCTCGGCCTTGCCCTTAGCCCGACCATGCAGGCGTTCCCGGTGTTGGCGCTGGCCTTGGGCTCGATCGTCGCCATGGCGTTCAATTTTGTGGCCACGCGCCACCTCGCCTTCACGAACAGCGCTGACCTGCCGGCATAAGCCGTTTCGTACTCGGAATAAGCGGCCAAGGCGCTTGCCCGCGTCGCCTGCGCCCGGTATGCCATGCGACCGAGATTGGCTGGCCGAGGGTTGCAAGCATGGCCTACATGGTGCGCGGCGAAACGGGCGACTGGGAGGTCGTGATCGGCCTCGAAGTGCACGCGCAGGTGATCTCGAAGGCGAAGCTGTTCTCCGGCGCCGCAACCGATTTCGGCGCCGAGCCGAACACCCAAGTCTCCTACATCGATGCCGGCTTTCCCGGCATGCTGCCGGTCCTGAACGGCCTGTGCATCGAGCAGGCGGTGCGGACCGGCCTCGGCCTCAACGCCCAGATCAACTTCGAGAGCGTTTTCGAGCGCAAGAACTACTTCTATGCCGACCTGCCGCAGGGCTACCAGATTTCCCAGTACCAGCGGCCGCTGGTCGGCGAAGGCCAGGTGACAATCGATCTCGCCGACGGCTCGACCAAGGAGATCGGCATCGAGCGCCTGCACGTCGAGCAGGACGCCGGCAAGTCGCTGCACGATCAGCATCCGCGCCATACGCTGATCGATCTCAACCGCTCGGGCGTCGCGCTGATGGAGATCGTCTCCAAGCCCGACATCCGTGGGCCGGAGGAGGCCGGCGCGTACCTGCGCAAGCTGCGCGCAATCATGCGCTACCTCGGCACCTGCGACGGCAACATGGAGCAGGGCTCGATGCGCTGCGACATCAACGTCTCGGTGCGGCCGGTCGGTGAGAACGCACTGCGGACGCGGGCGGAAGTGAAGAACGTCAACTCCGTCCGCTTCGTCATGCAGGCGATCGAACGCGAAGCCGAGCGCCAGGTGGGCGTTTACGACGCCGGCGGCACGGTGGTGCAGGAGACGCGGCTTTACGATTCCGCCCGCGGCGAGACCCGCTCGATGCGGGCCAAGGAATACGCGCACGACTACCGTTACTTCCCCGACCCCGACCTGTTGCCGCTCAAGCTCACGCCCGAGTTCGTCGCCGAGATCAAAGCGACGCTGCCGGAGCTGCCTGACCAGCGCAAGGCGCGCTTCATCACCGCCTATGGCCTCAACGCCTATGACGCGAGCGTGCTCGTCGCCGAGAAGGAGGCATCCGAATACTTCGAACAGGTAGCGAAGGGCCGCGACGGCAAGACCGCGGCGAACTGGGTGATCACCAACCTGTTCGCCGTCCTCAACAAGCAGGGCCGGGCAATCACCGACTCGCCGATCGGCCCTGACGCGCTCGGCAGCCTGCTCGACCTGATTGCGGATGGCACCATCTCCGGGCGGATCGCCAAGGACGTGTTCGAGATCATGGCCGAGACCGGCGCCGATCCACGCGCCATCGTCGCCGAGCGCGGCTTGCGGCAGATCACGGATGAAGGCGCGATCGAGGCCGCGGTGGACAAGGTGGTCGCCGCCAATCCCACCCAGGTAGAACAGTTCCGTGCCGGCAACGACAAGGTACTGGTCTGGCTGGTAGGCCAGGTGATGAAGGCAACGCAAGGCAAGGCCAACCCCAAGGCTGTCAACGAGCTGTTGCGCCAGAAGCTGGGTCCGCGCTGACGACAGCCGTGAAGACATCAACCCCTGCATCGATGCCGGCAGCCCTGCTGGTCCCCCTTCTGCTCGCCGGCCTTCTGCTGGCGACGCTGCCGGCCGGCCGCGCCAATGCCGAAGGTGACGAGGCGGCACAACCGCAGGTACTGCTGCTGCCCTTTCCCTTCTTCAATGAGAACTTCGGCGCGGCGGTCGGCGCCGTTTACGGCCTCAACGCATTTCCGGAACCACAGTCGCGGGTGATCGCGACCGCCTTCGGCGGCACGTATGGCGCGGGGATGGTGTTTCTGGCCGGACAGGACCTGCGCTTGCCGGTGCTGGACCGCCTGTTCATCGACCCGGTCTTTTCCTTCGGCTATTTCCAGGACACGCAGAGCTTCATCGACGGCAACCCGCACTTCCCCGGCCAGCAAGCGGGCAGCAACCAATCGAGTGAGGACAACTATATCAGCGGCAGCGGCCTTGATTACTTTGCGCGCAGCCGCTTCAAATACCTGCTGCCGCTTGGCCACGGCGCCGAGCAGATTATTCCCGACTATGAGCTGGATCGGGGCCTTCTCGTTGGCGGGGCAACGGGCGCATCGTCGCTCAACCCGATCGAGAGCGGCCGCACCTTCGCTTCCCTACGCCCCTTCTATCGCAATCAGCAGATCGACACCGACGACATCGACGAGAACGAATTCCGGACCAACGGCATCGACCTCGCACTCTTCTGGGATAACCGGGATTTCCCGCCGAACCCATCGCAAGGGCAAGGCGTGCGCATGCAGTGGTCGCGCGACTTCGGCCTGCTCGACAGCAATGCGTCTTGGACGGCGATGGAAGGCGAGATCGACCAGTATTTCGACTTCGGCGCCACCGACGGCTGGCGCCAACGAGTGCTCGCATTTGACGCCTGGACCGCCTATTCGCCCACTTGGCGGGAGCAGCCGTCCGGCAAGATCGTCCATCGGCCGCCATCCTATACCGGCGCCAATCTCGGCGGCCTGTGGCGGATGCGCGGCTTTCCCTCGCAGCGGTTCAGCGACGCCGCTGCCGTCTACTACTGCGCCGAACTACGGTTCATCCCCGATTGGAACCCGTTCGAGGCCTGGCCTTGGTTTCAACGGATCGTCGGCGTCCAGTGGCTGCAGGTGGTGCCGTTTGTCGAGATGGGCCGGGTCGCGCCGTCCTATGACGTCACCAACCTCCATTCCAGCATGAAATGGGACGCCGGCCTTGGCATCCGCCTGTCTGCCAAGGGCTTCGTGATCCGCGCCGATGCCGCCGTCTCCGACTCGAGTTACGGCATCCAGATGATGATCAGCCAGCCGTTCCAGTTCTGACGATCGCGGCGCCGGGATATTTGCACTAAGCTTAAGGATGCCTTTTTTCCCGGGAGTGTCCCGTGCCAACTGACGCAATACCTGCGGCTGCAAGCCAGCCGCCGCACCGGGGGCGGCGCCGGGGCAGGCTCATCATCGGCCTGGTCGCGATCCTTGTTGGTCTCCTCATCGTGACGGCGGTCGGCATCCGCTTCGGGCCGCAACTCGTCGCCCGGCAGGTGGTGCGCACCTACCTCAGCGGCCTCAACATCGACACCAGCGGCGTCGAGACTTTGCGGATCCGGCCGTTGCAGGGGGAGCTTTCGTTCGGCCCGGTGACCTTCCGCGGCGCCGGCGCCGAGATGGGCCAGGTTGGCCGGATCGGGGTCGATATCGATGTGCGGCGCCTGCTGTACGGTCAGCTGGTCGCGAAATCGATTGTCATCGAGGGGGTGCGTTTTGAGGCGCGCCAGGCCGAGGACGGCAGCTTCAGCCTCAACGGCATCCCGCTTACAGAGATCCTCGACGTTCGCAGAGAACGTACCGAACCGACTCCGTCCGAGACAGGTCCGCAACCAGCGCCGCCGGCCAGCCCGTTCGAGCTCGAAAAGAGGCTCGGCGCGGAACCGTGGCTCGACTTGCTGAGCATCCGCGACAGCCGGATCGCCTTCATCGATGCCCGCGGCGGTGAAGCGGTGATGCACGTTGACGAACTGGAGCTCGGCGGTTTCCACACCTGGGGACCCGACCGCCCGGGCTACTACCGGCTGAAGGCAGAGCTGAACGAGATCAGCCTGACCGCGTCGGGGACCGCCCGGCCGTTCGAAGACAGACTTGAGGTCGAGGCTGAGGCTTCTGTCACCGGCATCAACGTCGAGAAGATCGAAAGGTTCCTCGGCCCGCTAGGCTTCACGTCCCGCGGTGGTGAGATCGCGCTTGCCGTGCAGCGAGCGTGGATCGGCGTGTTCGCCGAGGGTCGCATCGAGTCTCGCCTGGCGGCGACCGGAACGTTGATTGGCATTGATCTCGCCCACCCGCTGTTCGGCAGCGGCCAACTGGCGGGAGGAACGCTGAAGCTCGACGACGTCACATTCTCCTACGACGCCGCCCGGCAGACGACTGTAACCGGAGACCTAAGCATCGATCTGGCGGCGAGTACGCTTCGCTTCAACGACGGCCGCGCGTTTTCGTTTTCGCGCGTCGGTTTCGTCCTGCCGGGAACGCGGGTGCGCACGGCGCCCGGCCTGCAGCCGGAAGTCAAAGTGGCGCCACAACTGGACGTCGATGGTTTGCAGCTCGATGGCCTCCACATACGTGGCAGCATTGGCACGGCGTCGTTCCGGCTCAGCGGCTTCAGCATTGAAGGCCAGCAGCCGGGTGCGCCATTCTTCGTCACCGGCCGGGTGGCGGCCGAGCGCATCGACCTGCTCGTGCCCGAAGCGGCGCCGGTCGCAATCAGCGCCGAGCGCATGGAGATCGACCTCGCCAACACCCGCCTCGCCTTCCCACCCGGGCAGAGGGCACAAGTGGAGGGCGGGCTCGCTCTTCAGTCCCAGCAGCTGTCGGTCTCTGCGCATGGCGCCGCCACGGCCGGCCGTCCGCCACCGCTGCTGGTGCGCATCGATGCCGGCCGCCTCGCCTTCCAGCTTCCGGCGCTGGCGTTCGACGGCTCCAACGTCGACGATGCCTCGTTGAGCGCGCCGAACCCGCTCGTGAGCGTTGACGACCTGCGCCTCGACGGCCCCCTTGCGCGCGGCCGCGTCGATCGCGCCGAACTCCGGCTCAAGGGGGTGGGCGTCGCCGGGGCGGACGAGCAGCTGACGGCGAACGGCACGCTAACCATGGACCGCCTCGACCTCCTGATCCCGGATGTCGAGCCCATCACCATCGCCATTGGCGGCCTCCAGGCGGACCTTGTCGACACGTCGATCGCGCTTGCGCCGGAGCCTGCGCCGCGCAGCGGCAGCGTGTCGCTCGACTTGCGCGACGTGCTGTTCACGCTGCAGGAAGCCGCGCGCCGAGGCCAGCCGCCGCCGCCGCTGACCACCGCCAAGATGGCGCGCCTTACCGCGACGGTGCCGACAATCGTGACCCACAAAGCGTCCGCCGCCGACGGGTCGATTGGGATTGCTGGCCCGACCATCCTGGTCGACCGGCTGCATCTCGGCGGCGCCGATATCCGGGGAACCGTTCGCAGCGCCGATGTGCGCCTTGCCGACATCACCGTCGAGACCAACGTCCCAGGCCCTCCCATCGTCGCCACCGGCAAGGTCGTGGCTCGCGATCTCGACCTCGTGATCCCGGACGTCGAACCGATCGGCATCGCCGCCCGCGAGTTCAGTGCGGCGCTGAGCCGCACCCGCTACGCCTTTCCCAGCCGGCGTTCGCTGATCGAGGGGGACTTCGGGCTGGATGCAAAGGACCTTGCCATCCGTCTCGACCAGCAGCCGATCGCGGGCAAGCCAGCGCCGCCGCCGACGCGCATCGCCATGGCACGCTTTGCTGGCAGGCTCCCCCGGCTGATCGTCGACGAGCGCCGCCGCACGAGTATCTGGATCAACCTTGCCTCGCCGGCACTCGCCCTCAACGGATTGCGCATGGAGGCGGCGGCCGGCGAGGACGCGATTGCGCGGCTTGCATCCTCGGCATTGACGCTGCGCGATGCGGACATCGACATCGCCGACGGGCAAGAAACACTGCAAGTCGCGGTGAAGGCGGGCGCCAAGGCACCGGATCTCTCCCTTGTGATAGTGCCGCAAACCGGCGCGGACGGGGCGAACGGACAGATCAAAGGGCTCGATCTGGACCTGCGCCGGGTCTCCTATCGCCGTGAGGGAGACGTGAACGGGCTTGGCCTGGAAGGCGGCATCAAGATCGGCTCGATCGAGGGCCAGCGGCCGTCCCCTCGAAAGGGCGTGGCGGCGGATCGCCTTGCGCTCGCCGGATTGAAACTGGACGTGGCTGATGCAGCCTTGACGACGGGCGGCGCGCGCACCGCATGGCGGGCGCGGCTCGATCTTGCGCTCAAGTCGCTGGCAGCAACGCTGCAGCAGCCGCTGCCGCTGACCGCTTCAGTCGACGACGTCTCTCTCGGCGGGCTCGCCGCAACCTCCGGCGAGCGCTACGCAGCCACCGCGCTGACCCTCGGCCGATTCGACGTCGCGCTGACGCGGGAGGCTGCGGCTGGCCCGCGCCCGCAGCCCGATCCGCAGGCGGAGGAGAAGGCTTCGGCCACGGGGACCTGGCCGCCGGCCGACTGGCCGGTGGTGCAGATCGGGCGCATCGCACTCCTGAACGGCGGGCGGATGGCCGTTAGCGACAAGACGGTCAGCCCCACCGTCAAGACGACGCTCACCCTCGACACGCTCGCCCTCGACAGCCTCGACACCGCCGATCCAACCGCTCGAACCACGATGCAGTTGGGTGGCCGGCTGGACGAGGCTCCGTTCGCCATCGACGGCTGGGCCGAGGCATTCCAGGCCCGCCCCAACTTTGACGCGCGGGCACGGATCGACGCGCTCAGCCTGCCGACCCTGTCGCCCTACCTCGGCCCGCGGCTCGGTGTCGATTTCCAGCGCGGCAACCTCACGGTCGACGCCGATGTCGCGGCGGCAACGGGGCGTTTGGACGGCACCCTGCGCGCCCGCATGACCGACGTCAGGATGGCGGACCGGCCGGGAGCCGGCAGCGACGAGGTCGCCCGAGCGATCGGCGTTCCACTCAGCACGCTCATTCGCCTGATGGAGGACCGCGACGGCGGAATCACCATCAGTCTGCCGATCGCAGGCGAGCTTCCGTCCCCCGAAATCAACACCCGTCAGGCGGTCTGGAGCCTGCTGCCCACGATCGCCCGCGCGTTCTTCCGCTCGCCGGTGAGGTTCGTCTCCTCCGCTACTTCGCTGGCACGGGCGGCGCGGAGCGACCGCGCCCCGCCCCCGCCAGCGCCGCCGGCCGCCTCGGGAACGGTGGACTAAGCAGGCTTGATCCCCTAAGCAAGGCCCGCGGATCTGAGCCGCAAACGGGACAGGAGCAGCCATATCATGGCGCCACGAAAGGTTGCGATTGCGTGTCAGGGCGGTGGCACCCACGCGACATTCACGTGGGGGGTATTGACCAAGATTCTGGAGACCAAGAAGGCTTGGGACGCAAGCCCGGGCGGCGGCGATACCTTTGAGATCGAAGCCATCAGCGGGACGTCCGCCGGCGCCCTGTGCGCGCTCGCCACATGGTACGGGCTGGCTCCCAACACCGCCGACAGCGCCTGTGGCACGATCGACAAGGCGATCGAACGGCTCAATCATCTGTGGACGGTCTTTGCCGCGACGACACCGGTTGAGACCGCACACAATGCCGTGGTCGGTACGATGCTTGATCTCGCCGAGGCGGGAGCGCCGTTCCCCTCCTCCAGCCCCTACGGCGAGTTCGGCGACTTCGCAATCGCCGGCCTGCAAATGCTGGGGGCTCGACCCGAGTATCTCGGTTTTCCGGCGCTATTGCAGTCCGTGTGTCCGCATTTCGCCGCGGTCGACTGGAAAAAGCTCTCGCAGAAGAACTTTCGCGCACTCGCCGGTGCGATCGAAGTTTTCAGCGGCAACTTCGAGGTTTTCGATACCAACAAGACCCTCGAAGAGAAGGGCCTGCTGACCGCACCGCCGCAGTTCGACCAGTACGGGACCACGCGCTGGCGGATGCGGCGATCGTTCTCCCTCGAAGGTGTGGCGGCATCGGGAACCCTGCCCGAGATCCTGCCGGCGCAACAGATCGGCGAGACCGCCTTCCCGACCTGTACGCCGGGCAAAACGCTCACGCGCACGGCCCATTACTGGGATGGTCTGTACTCGCAGAATCCTCCGATCCGTCAGTTTCTTGACTGCGCTTCGAAGAATGACAAGCCGGACGAAATCTGGGTCGTCCGCATCAATCCCCAGGAGATCGACTGGCGCGTTCCCTTTACCGGGCTTGAGGACATTCGTGACCGCGAGAACGACCTGGCCGGCAACCTGTCGCTCAACCAGGAGCTCGACCACATTCTCAGCGTGAACGCTTCGTTGCAGACCCATGGCGGCGACCATCCGTTCCTGAAGGCCCACAAGATCATCGACGTCCGCACGATCAAGATGACCCGCGAGACGGCGTGGGGCCTCCGGCGCACCTCCAAGTTTGACCGCAACCAGACTCACCTGACGAAGCTGTGGAGCGAAGGCCAAGCGGTTGCCGAACAGTGGCTCAGCCGCTGGAGGAGCCTCGGCAAAGACTTCGAAAGCTATCCCGACGACGCCCGCTATCCGTTGGCCCAGTAGCCGCGCAAGGCCATTAGCGAAGGGTCGATCCCATGTTCGATGTCATCGTCGTCCTTGCAGCGCTCGGACTCCTGATTTTCCTCGCGTTCCGCGGGATCACGTTGATCCTGCTGGCGCCGGGCGTTGCCATGCTGGCCGCGCTGGGAACCGGGGGCCTGCCGCTGCTCGCCGGTTATACCCAGGTCTTCATGGCCCGAACCGGGGACTTCATCGTCGCGTTCTTCCCGCTGTTCCTGCTCGGCGCCATCTTCGGCAAGCTGATGGATGATTCCGGTTGCGCCCGTTCGATCGCCCAATCCGTCAGCGCACGGCTGGGCGCGGAACGGGCTATCGTCTCGATCGTGCTGTGCTGCACGGTGCTGACCTACGGCGGAGTTTCCGCGTTCGTCGTCGCATTCGCCATCTTTCCCGTCGCCGCCGCGCTGTTCCGCACGGCGGATATCCCGAAGCGCCTGATCCCGGGCGCAGTCGCGCTCGGCGCCTTCTCCTTCACCATGTCGGCCCTCCCAGGCACGCCGGCGATCCAGAACGCAATTCCAATGCCGTTCTTCAGCACGACGGCGTTCGCGGCACCCGGGCTTGGAATCATTGCCGCCGTGATCATGTTCGCGCTCGGCATCGCCTGGTTGAACCGCAGGGCGGCGTGGGCGCGGGCGCAGGGCGAAGGCTACGGTGCCCACGCCGACAGCCTGCCCGCGGCGGACGTGGTCCTGCGCGAGCACGCCTTGGGCAAGGGGTTCGATCTCAACGAGCTGCAGGAAACCGGGGCCAACGTCGAGGCCCTGCCCCCGTTCGCCCTGGCGGTCCTGCCGGTGCTGGCGGTGATCGTCACCAACTTCGTGTTCGTCCAGTTCGTCGTGCCGGCGATGGACACTTCCTATCTCGCCGATCCACTGTTTGGAGAGACCACCATCGAGCGGGTGCGCGGCGTCTGGGCCGTCATCGTCGCCCTGTTGCTGGCGATCCTGCTGCTCATCGTCACCAACTGGCGGCGGTTGACGGATCTGCGCGCGAGCCTGGACAAGGGCGCCGATGCCTCGGTGCTGCCGATCTTCAATACCGCGAGCCTTGTTGGCTTCGGAGCCGTGATCGCGGCGCTGCCGGTGTTCGACCGGATCAGCGAAGCGGTCCTTTCGATCGGCGGCAGCAACCCGCTGGTATCGGTTTCGGCATCGGTGGCCACGCTTTCCGCCATGACCGGATCGGCATCGGGCGGCATGACGATTGCGCTGGACGCGCTTGGCTCCACCTTCGTGGAGTTGGCCCAGGCCAGCGGCGTATCCCTGGAGGCGATGCACCGGGTGACGGCGCTGGCGTCGGGAACGCTCGACGTTCTGCCACACAGCGGGGCGGTGATCACCTTGTTGACGGTCTGCCAGATCTCCCACCGGGACAGCTATCTCGACATCTTCGTCGTCTCGATGCTGGGCCCGATCGTCTCGCTGGTGGCGGTGATCCTTATCGCCAGCCTGTTCGGTTCGTTCTAAGCCCGATCGTGCTCAGGCCTTGGCGGCGGGAGCGCGAATGCGCAGGAACAGGCTGTACATCACCGGCGCCACCCCCAGTGTCAGCACCGTGCCGATCAAGAGACCGAAGGCGATCACCACGGCCAGGCTGAAGAACAACGGATCCCTCCAGATGATCAGCGGCAGCAGACCTGGAATGGTGGTCACCGTCGTGATCAGGATCGGCCGGAAACGGGAGAGCGACGCCGCGATGATGGCGTCGTAGGGAGCGAGGCCGGCGCGCCGCTGGGTCTCGATGTTGTCGATCAGCACGATCCCGTTGTTGGTGATGATGCCGGCCAGGCTGATCAGGCCCAGAAGCGACATGAAGCCGAACGGGGCTCCGACTATGAGAAGGCCGATGACCGACCCCGCAAACGCCATCGGGATGGTCAGCAAGATGATGGCCGCCCGGCGGAACGAGTTGAACTGCCACACCAGAATCAAGATGATGAGAAAGCCGGCGATCGGGAAGTTGGCGGTGAGATTGCGCTGGGCATTGGCTGCACTCTCCAGCTCGCCGCCAAACTCCCAGTGATAGCCGGCCGGCAAGTCCAGGGCCGCCAATGCCGGCATCACCTCTTCTGTCAGTTGCCCGGCCTTGAGATGGAGGTGTTTGGCCTGGACGGTGACAGTGCGTTCCAGATTGCGCCGGTTGATCCGGTAGGGATCCCAGGTGCTGCGCAGTTCGGCAACTTGGCGCAGCGGCACGAACGTCCCCAGTGAGGCCGAATAGACATCAAGATCGAGGATGGCCGACAGCTGGCTTCGCTCGGCTTCGGTCCCGCGGATAACGACGGGAATGACGGCGTCGCCCTCCCGATACTCGGTGGCCACGCCGCCGCTGACAAAGGCGTTGAGCGTGGCGGCGACATCGGCGGACGTAACGCCGGCACGGCGCGCCCGCGTCTGGTCAACCTCGACCGCCAGCGTCAGCACCCGGTTCTGCCAGTCCTGCTCAATCTCGATCGTGCCGGGGACGGCGCGGAACGCCGCCATCAGCTGCTCCGCTTTGGCCATCAGAACGGTCTCGTCCGGACCACTGATCCGGACCTCGACCAGACCGGACTCGGTGGGCCCAAACCACATCGCCTTGACCTTGCCGCGGGCTTCGGGGAACTGGGTGTCAATGTAGGTCCGGGTGCGCGCGACCAGCGCCGGCACGTCGAGGTTGGAATTCGTTTCCACCAGCACAAAGGCGGCGTGCGGATCGGGGTTGATCGGCGCCAGCGAGAGAAAGAACCGCGGCCCACCGCTGCCGACGTAGGCGATGGTCTTGGTCACCTCGGGATTGCTGGAACGATCCCCAAGCCAGTCGGTGATCGCCTGGACAACGCGGGTCGTCTCGTCGACATGGGCACCCGCCTGCAGATCGACATAGACGAGGAACTGGTTGCGGTCGTTGGCCGGAAAGAACTCTTTGACGACGAAGCGGGCGGCCAGGACGGTGCCGATCAGGCAGGCAATGACGACGGCAATACAAAGGGCGCGCCGGCGCAGGAGCGCTTCCAGGAAGTGCCGATAACGGCGGTAAAAGGCCGAACTGTAGGGGTCCCCCTGCTCGCCGCCGGCTTTGGCGCCGCCAGCCTTCGGGCGCGCGGTCATGAACCAGTAGCTCAGCGTCGGCGTCATGTACATCGACATGAACCACGAGCCGAGCAGCACCATGATGACCACCTGGCCCAGGGACAGCGTGTATTCGCCGACACTGCCGATGGCGAGCGCGATCGGCATGAAGGCGAAGATCGTCGAGAGCGTGGATGTCAACAGCGGCAGTCCCAGCTCCTTGCCGGTGGCGATCGCCGCCGCCTTGCGATCCTCGCCCGCCTCGATGCGATTGCGGATGCCCTCGGCGACGACGATGGCATTATCGACCATCATGCCGAGCGCAATGATCATGGTCGCAATCGACATCCGCTGCAGCTCGACGCCCCAAACCGACATGCCGACCAGGCCTAAGAGCATGGTTACGGGGATAAAGGCGCCTACGATCAGGCCGGTCCGCACGCCGAGGAAGAGGATGACGACCACGGTCACGATCACGAGCGTCTGGGCAAGGTTGCTGACGGCGCCGTTGACCGCGCGCTCGACCAGGTCTGGCTGGAAGGTCGCAAAGTCGAGGGCCAAGCCAACCGGCAGGGTTTGCTCGATTGCACGGATCTTGCGCGTCAGCCGCTGACCGAACTCGACGGCGTTGGTGCCGTCCAGGATCGAGACGCTCAAGACGATGGCTGGACGGCCATTGAAGAACACCGGCCGGTCAGCTGGATCGACGAAATCGCGGCGGATCTCGACGATATCCTTGAGCGGGATGCTTCTTCCAGCATCCGGCACCGGGATCAGCACCGCCGCTATGTCATCCACGCTGGTGAACGAACCGGAAGGCTCGATGATCACGTTCTGCCCGTCAGCGTTGATCACCCCCCCTGGCAACAAGACGTTCTGCGCCCGCAGCGTCTCGATCAACTGCGCGGGCGGAATGCCGAGGCGGGCCAGCCGGGCGCTCGACACCTCCAGAAAGACGCGCTCGGCTTGCACACCAAAAACGGCGATCTGCTGTACGCCTTCCAGACCATCCAATTGCCGGCGAACGTCGCGGGCGACCCTGCGCATCTCCTCCAGCGTGAAGCCGTCGCTCCAGAGCGCGATCGTGGCAACCGCCGTCAGCCCGAACTCGTCGTTGACGAACGGCCCCAAGGTTCCCCCCGGAAGAACGTGCGCCACGTCGGCCATCCGGTTGCGCAGGTCCTGCCAGATCCGCGCGAAATCGTTCGCATCGACACGGTCGGCCAACTCGACGTGGATGGTGGCCGCACCGTTACGGCTGTACGACCAGATATTGTCGACTTCGCCGATCTCGCGGATCTTCTCCTCGACGGTCCGCGTGATGAGGTCTTCGACCTCATGGACGTCCATGCCCGGATTGAAGACGGTAACGATCGCTTCCCGGATCTCGATCGAGGGATCCTCCTGACGCGGGTAATCCAAGAAGATCAGCAGGCCGATCAACGGGATACCGATCAGGAACAGAACCGTGATCCTGTTGGTTTCGATCGCAAATTCGGTGATCTTCCCCAGCATGTTGCCTCGCGATCGATTTGATGTCGCTGCGCCGTCTCAGCTTTCGAGGTCGGGCACGAGAAGGGCGACCCTCTGGCCGTCGGCCAGGAAGCTGGTCCCGGCCGAAGCCAGTCGTTCGCCAATCTTGATGCCGGTGACGGCAACGACGTTGCCGCGCGCCGCCTGCGTTGTTTTCACCGCCCGCCGGTTTACCGTCGATGTCTTCGGGTCGTAGACAAAGACGTACCCGTCGCCCGGCTGCTCGCCGGCTGCGACCGCCGACAAGGGGACGAAGAATCCGACGTCGGTGGCGCCGTGGGCGAGTGTCAGCGTGGCTTCGGCGGTCATTCCCGGGCGCAACGTTGGCGGCGGTTCGGTCAGCGCGGCGCGCACGGGAAAGATCGTCCCGGCGCCGGCGGCGCTGCCAATCTCGGTCACGAGCGCCGCCAGTGGCTCCGCGACCTGCGGCGTCTGGACCTGCACCGGCATGCCGAGGGCGATCTCCGCGATGACGGTTTCGGGAACGCCGAATTCTGCCTCCAGGCCCCCTTCGGCATCGATCTGGAAAACCACTTGCCCCGCCCGCACCTCGACAAATGGATCGACGCTGCGAACCGCAATCGAGCCGGCGAAGGGCGCCGCAAGCGTCGTGTTGGCAAGGTCTCTTCGTGCCAGATCGAGCCGGGCGAGCGAGTAATCGACCCGGCTCGATGCCGCGCGGTAGTCCCGTTCGGCGTTATCGAAGCGGACCCTGGCAACCCACCCCTGACGATACAGCGTCCGCTGACGCTCGAACTCCGCCCGCTTGTTGGCGAGTTCGGCCCGCGCGCGCGCCAGGTCCGCCTCGGCCGCACGGACGTCCAACCGGTACGGTTCCTGATCAAGAATGGCGAGCACGTTGCCCGCTGCCACTTGGTCGCCCTGGCTGACCCGCACCTCGCGCACATTGCCGCCAACCTGGAAGCTGAGCTGTGAGGTGTCACTCGGCTGAAGCACCGCGGAGAAGCGCCGGACCTGGCCACTGGCGACTTCCGTAACCGTAAAGGTGCGAATCGGCCGGACCTGTTCCGGGACGGCCGGGGGTTCTGCCTCACAGCCCGTGAGGGCGACAGCAATCGCACCAATGAAGAGGATAGACCTGATGGCAGGTCGCATCGGCACTTCTCCCTTCATCGCCCTGAACGTCGTGCGGTACTGCGAAGTGCACGTCCGCGGCGTTCTACAGCGCCGCGAATGCGGCGATCCAGACAAAGTTGACGATATCGATAAAAAGGCCGCACGCGAGCGGCACGATTGCAAACGCCCGTGGGGCCCGACCGTATTGCTTCGTGACGGCGGTCATGACCGCCATCGTCGTTGCCGTCGATCCTAAGGACATGCCTGCGAACCCGCCCGAAATCACCGCCGCGTCGTAGTCACGGCCCATCACCCGGAACACACAGAAGCAGGTGTAGAGCGTTGCCAACAGCGCCTGCACCGCAACGGTCACCAGGAGGAAGCCGAGCATGCCTTGCGTCGTCCACAGCTGCATGCTCATCAAGGTCATCGTGTAGAAGAGACCGAGCGAGACATCAGCGATCAGCGACAGGCACTGGTCACTGCCCTGCCCGTCGACCGTGGGCGCGATCCGCGGCATCACATTGCCGAGCACGAGGCCGGCGAGGAGGCAGGTGACGTACAGCGGCAATTCTACGCCGACTGCAGCAAGCCCCCAGATCAGGAGCTGGCCGATGATGATGGTGACGTGGATGCGCAGCAGCGCCAACAGGAAGGCACGATAGTCCAGCTTCGGCGAAGCGACGTCGCGGGAAATGCCGACGTCCAGGTCGGCGCTCTGGCCCGGGCTCTTCAAGCGGTGGCGCTGGATGAGAAACCGGGCGATCGGGCCGCCAATGCAGCAAGCCGCGATCAGCCCAGCCATGGTGGCGCCAACGCCGAAGCGCGATACATGCTCCAGGCCAAACCGTTCCTCGAACAGGGGCGCCCAGGCAATTGTGGTGCCTGAGCGGCCCATCAGCGCCATCGAGCCGGCGACGATGCCGAGCTTCGGGTGATGGTCGAAGGCCGCGGCGATCGCCATGCCGACGCCGTTCTGCACGACGATGAAGACCGTCGCGAGAAGGACGAGCAGGAATAACGGCCGCCTGCTGGAAAGAACGTCGCTGATAACCGATCTGAGACCAAGCGCCGAGAAGAAATAAGCGAGAAACAGATCTCGCCTTGTAATATCGAACGCGACTTCCAGATCAAACAACAAGTATATTAGCGTGATAACGATGGCGGTGGCGAATCCGCCAACGACCGATTCGGGGATGCTGAACTCCCGAAGAAGCTTGACCCGCATCACGATCGCGCTGCCGATGAAGAAGACGCACATCGCAACCGTCATGGTGACGAAGGGATCGGCCTGCACAGTCATCACGGAAGGATGTGCCGTCACCAGCCAGCCAGGCGTCTGCGAAAATGCGCCTTCAACCCGACCGCCTCACCTGCCCGTAGGCGAGGCGGCGGGCCCTCATACGGCCCTGCTCTCTAGCGCGCCTGCTGGCGCCGCCACTCGTCGAAGAGGCGCTGCTCCTCGATCTGACGGCGGGTTTCCTCCTGCTGCAAGGTACGCTGACGCTCAAACTCGAGCTGCCGGCGCATATTGGCATCGGCGGCCGCCTGGGCATCGCTTTGGCGTCGCTGCTCGGCCTGGCGGTCCAGGGTCATGTTGCCGGCAAGCCCGCCCGCAGCGGCACCGAGCAGCATGCCCGACGTGCTGGAACCGAACAGGGCGCGGCTGGCGCCGGCGCCGGCTGCGGCACCTGCAACCGTACCCACACCCGGCGAGGCGGTTCCATCGCCCGCGCAGCCGGCCAGCACCAGGGCGGCCAGCCCCGCAAGGGCCGTCAGGGATGAGCGTTTGGCTGTCATGGCACGCCGTTCGAGCATCATCTCACTCGCCCACTTCGGCCGCGACTGCATCATGCATCTCCTTGAACGACAGGTACCCGTCCTTGTTCTTATCGGCTTCCTTGAAGGCCTGCGACTTGTGCGCCATGACCTCACTGAAGGTGAGCTTGCCGTCGCCGTTCTTGTCCACCCGGGCGAATCGGGCGGGGTCGTGGGCCTCCAGCTCGTTGGGCGTCAGCGTCAGGCTGCGGTCGACATCAAGGCCGCTGAAGCCAGCCGCCGCGTCGCGCGCCAGTTCGGCCTCGCTGATCTCGTCATCGCCATTCGTATCGGCGGCGTCGAAGGCGAAATGTTCCTCGGCCGCCGCGCTGTCTTCAACGGCCGGGACCGCTTGCTGCGCGAAGCCAGGCTCAATTGCCGCAACCGCGGTCAGCGCGATCCCCAACGCCATTGCACGGATCGCGGGTCCGGCTCGGCCCCGGATCGCACCGCTGGTGCGCCGCTGCTCCACGCAGATGCGCCAACGTTCGTCTGCGCCACGTTCTGTCATGACCGCTTATCCCTCTCCCTTTGCCGGGGTGTTGGTACACGCCTCGCTGCGAAGGCGACGCTAGCACGCACGTCCTACGAGGAGAAGCGTCTTACCGCCCGCTCCCGTTTCCCGTGTCTGTCGTCGGGCTCCAGCGAAGAATGGCGGTCGCGGGCCCGTCCACTTCGAATCCCTGGGCAGTGACCGTGCCGCTGGAGGCGTCAGCGATCAACGCGAGCCGGGTCCTGCGGTTCAGCACCGGCGGCTGCAGCCATTCGAACGTGCTATCCAGCGCGCCCGGGACGGAGCGCAGGCTTTCGACACGCCGGGCGTTTTCATGCCCGCGCGCACGCCCCCGCCAGGCCGCTGCCTGCCAAGTGTTGGCGGCACAGACATCTCCCTCGATCACCCGCGCGCTTTCAGGATGCCGCTCGATGACGCAAGCCTCGTCGGCGGCGAGCCCGGAAAGGATGTAGATCGCCGGCAGCGCGATCGGAGTCTCGATGAGCAGCGCCTTTGCCTCGGCAAACGTACGTGCACGCTCGAAGACCTGTCGCAACAGGTGCGCTGCCGCCAAATGCGGCCGGTCCCAAACGTGCATGCGCGTGACCAGCCAATCCAGTGGATAGAAACCGACCGGCTTTTGCATCGGCGCCTGATTGAGGGCGGCGGCGAATCGCTGCGGCGCGACTGCTTGCAGCACGCCGGTGTACCCCGGCCATGTCAGCGTCAGCCACGGCCCAGCCGCGCCCTTGACGAAGGCAGCGATGACATGCCGGCCCAAGCCGTTGTCCGGCCAGTCGAGGACCCGCAACAGCCGGGCCGTGCGGCCGTCCGGCGAAGGTCCCGCCCGCGAGGTGCAGCCCCATTCGTAACTGACGTTGAGGAAATAGGCCCCCGGCCGCCCGATCCGGGCCGAGATGCGATCGATTTCCGCGAGATAGGGTTCGTGCCAGCGTTCCAGCCAGCGACGCGAGAGCGCGTCGGCGGCCTGGATCGCAACCCGGGGGAAGCGCCTGCCGCCCTCGTCGAGCAGCGCATTCGCCCGCGCGAACTCTTGATCCAGCGTCTCGAACGGCCAGTCCGTGCCAACATGGAGCACTGGAATCTCAGGCAGGGGCTGATGTTGGCCCGTCATCGCCACCTCGCCGTCATCACTCATCTCTTAGTCGGCCGCCGGGCCTCCGGAAGCGGCAACCACCGGCGCCAGCGTCAACAGGACAAGGAAAAGGTGTACGCAACGGCGGGGCCGCACGGTCGCGGTGAAGGGGCGCATCTCGCTCATTGGCTGGCCCCCGGCGCTTGATTGGCTGGCGCTTGATTGGCTGGCGCTTGATTGGCTGGCGGTTGCTCAGCCGGTGCTTGCTCAGCCGGAGGAGACGCTGCGGGCGCCGCGTCTTCGGTATCCGCCGCTTCCGGCGCTCCGGCTGCCGATCTGGGTGCCGGTCTCGCGCCTGGTAGCCGCCGCTCGCACGCGCTGACCGAGCGAAAGCGGACGCACTCCTCCCATCGCTGCTCGAGGCGATCGCCATGCCTCTGCGTCATCGGCACCGACAGCTGGATATTTCCATCACCGGTGCGGGGATCGACCGTCTCTTGGCAGCCAACGGCAAGGCTGACCACCACCAATGCGCCCACAGCCATCCCGATCCGCATCCGCATCCCGCAGTCTGTTCCGTGTTTAGAACGCTGACGATGAGCGCCGGAGTCAACCGATGTTCCGCCGGCCACGGCCGGCACGCGCGCACGGCAGACCAGCAAACGACCGATTATGCTTCTTTCAGCACGACCACGGGCGCGCCGATCTGCATCAGCGACGACATCGTGTACCTCAACCAGGGGAGGCGTTCAAGCAGGGTGAGCCCGACGCCGCCTGTTGAGCTCGGAAGCGTTTCAACGCGGGGCCAGGCCGCCGGCCGTCACGACGAAGGCGCAGACGTCATCAAGGCCGGCCCCGGTCTTGAGGTTGGTGAACACGAACGGGCGCTCGCCGCGCATCCGCCGCGCGTCCCGGTCCATAACGTCCAGGCTGGCGCCCACGGCCGCCGCCAGGTCAGTCTTGTTGATGACCAAGAGATCGGAGCGGGTGATGCCGGGGCCGCCCTTGCGCGGGATCTTGTCGCCGGCGGCAACGTCAATGACGTAGAGCGTGATATCGGCGAGTTCCGGCGAGAAGGTGGCAGCCAAATTGTCGCCGCCAGATTCGATGAAGATCAGGTCGAGATCGGGAAAGCGGGCGACCATCGCCTCGACCGCGGCGAGGTTGATCGAGGCATCCTCGCGGATCGCCGTGTGCGGGCAGCCGCCGGTCTCCACCCCCATGATGCGCTCGGGTGGCAGCGCACCGGAGCGGGTCAGGAACTCCGCATCCTCGCGGGTGTAAATGTCGTTCGTGATTGCGGCCAACCGGTAGGACTCGCGCAGCCGCTTGCACAGCGCGTCCACGAGCGCCGTCTTGCCGGAGCCAACCGGGCCGCCGACGCCGACGCGCAAAGGGCCGCTCATGAGCGGAACAGCCTGACGTGCTGGGTTTCGTGCCGGGCCATGGTTAGGTCCACCCGTAGCGTCGCCGTGCCGAGATCGTCAAGTTCGGTACCGAGCGCCGCTGCCGCCGCCCGCGCGGTAACCGGGGCCAGCGCGGCCAGAATGCGCACGCCTTCGCGCTGGCCGAGCGGGATCAGGCGCACGCCGGCCGAGATCAGGTTGGTCGCAAACGCGTGCAGAAACGCGAGGACCGCGTCCGGCAAAGGAATGCCGCCCAAGCCCGCGGCAGCGCCGACAACGCAAGGATAAGCCGGCTCGGTTCCTGCCTCGCTGCGCACAGCCAGATCGGGCCATCCCGCTGCCAGTGCGCTCACGAACGCGCGACCCTGCGCCGCGCTTTCCAGCGCCGCTTCGGCTGAACCGCGAAAGGCAGCGGCGTACCCACTGACGGCTTTCAGGGCCTCAACATCGCCGCATGCCGCTGCCCGCCACGCATGGCAGAGAAAAACCGCATCGGCGAAGCCGGCGCCGTGGGTGATGATGGCGCCGATCCAGCCTTCAAGGTCGGCAGCGCTGCGGATCAGGCCGGCATCCAGCGCGGTCTCGATGCCGTGCGAGTAGGCGAACGCGCCAACGGGAAACGAAGGCGAGAGCCAGCTCAAGAGCCGCAGCAAAGCTTCCGGTGCTGCCTCAGTCATGCCCAGCGGCATCCGCGGCGTGATCACCATGCGCGGCATCGGCATAGGCACCGGGCTCCGGCATGAATGGCGCCCGGCCAGGCCGTGTGCGGACATGCAGAACCGCCAACATCGCGGCCAATGCCGGATCGGCCGCGATACGCAGCAAGCGCTCGCCGACGATCTCAAGCGGCACGTGCCGATTGCCGAGGTGCCAGGCGATGCGGGCGAGTTCGCGCGCGCTCGCGGCCTCGATATCAATGACCTCTTCGGCCGCCGCGATGACGCGGATATAGCCGCCTTCGGCGAGCCGCAGGCCGGCGCCGTCGGCAAGCACGGCCGCGCGCTCCAAATCGAGGAGAAACGGTACGCCCGCATCATCCGTCAAGCGGATCCGGCGGCGGAAGCGCTCGGCGAACGGCAACGTCGCCGTCGCCACCTCCTGATCGGCCGGCCAGGTGCCTTGCGCGTCACACGCGACCGCATGCCGCATCGCTTCAGAACAGGAAATAGCGCTGGGCGAGCGCAAGCTCGGCCGCCGGCTCGCAGGTCATGCGCTCGCCATCGGCTCGGACCTCGTACGTCTCCGGGTCAACCTCGATCGCAGGCGTGCGGTCGTTCAGAACCATGTCCTTCTTGCCGATCGACCGCGTCCCGGCGACGCCAACCAGCGGTTTGCGCAAATCCAGCGCGGCGCCGATGCCGGCATCAAGCGCGGCGTGGGAGACGAAGGTGACGCTCGAGGCTTGAAGCGCCCGGCCAAAGGCGCCGAACATCGGCCGGTAGTGGACCGGCTGCGGCGTCGGGATCGAGGCGTTCGGATCGCCCATCGCCGCCGCCGCGATCGTGCCGCCCAACAACACCAGGTCGGGCTTGACGCCAAAGAACATCGGTTTCCACAAGACGAGATCGGCGCGTTTGCCGACCGCGATCGAGCCGACCTCGTGCGCGATGCCGTGCGTCAGCGCCGGATTGATCGTGTACTTGGCGATGTAGCGGCGGATGCGGACGTTGTCGCTACCGGCCTTCTCCTCAGGCAGCGGCCCACGCTGCTTCTTCATTTTGTCCGCGGTCTGCCAGGTGCGGATGATCACCTCGCCGACCCGGCCCATCGCCTGGCTGTCCGACGAAATCATGCTGAAGGCGCCAAGGTCGTGCAGCACGTCCTCGGCCGCGATCGTCTCGCGGCGGATGCGGCTCTCGGCAAACGCGACGTCCTCGGGGATGCGCGAGTCCAGGTGATGGCAGACCATCAGCATGTCGAGGTGTTCGTCGAGCGTGTTGACGGTGAACGGCCGCGTTGGATTGGTCGAGGACGGCAGCACGTTCGGCAGCCCGCACACCTTGATGATGTCGGGCGCGTGGCCACCACCGGCGCCCTCGGTGTGGAAGGTGTGGATCGTTCGGCCCTTGAAAGCGGCGATCGTGTCCTCGACGAAGCCGGATTCGTTGAGCGTGTCGGTGTGAATGGCGACCTGGACATCGAACTGCTCGGCGACCGCGAGGCAGGCATCGATCGCTGCCGGCGTTGTGCCCCAATCCTCGTGCAGCTTGAGCCCGCAGGCACCGGCCAGGATCTGCTCGATCAGGGCCTCGGGCGTTGCCGCGTTGCCCTTGCCGAACAGGCCGATGTTGACGGCCAAACCGTCAGCCGCCTGCAGCATCCGACCCAAGTGCCACGGGCCCGGCGTGCAGGTGGTGGCGTTGGTGCCCTCGGCCGGGCCGGTGCCGCCGCCCAGCATGGTGGTCACCCCGGAGGAGAGCGCGTCCTCGGCCTGCTGCGGGCAGATCCAATGGATGTGCGCGTCGATGCCGCCAGCGGTCAGGATCCGCCCCTCGCCGGCGATCGCCTCGGTGCCGGGACCGATGACAATGGTGACGCCCGGCTGGATGTCCGGATTGCCGGCCTTGCCGATGCCGGCGATGCGGCCGTCACGAATGCCGACATCGGCCTTGACGATGCCCCAGTGGTCGACGATCAGCGCGTTGGTGATCACCGT
>JADHED010000499.1_pt1 | contig 46905 bp, 38 predicted proteins | sample 8952041 | NCBI WGS metagenome assembly JADHED01 (sample SAMN16124423, study PRJNA663239) | bioreactor sludge metagenome | isolation source: sludge (control) | place: India:Bengaluru | collected 2018-09-08 | reverse complement strand
CCGGCCAGCGCCTGCTTGCTCAGCATGCGCGGGCTGCGGTCGCCCAGGCCCGGCACTTCCACCTGCGCTTCGGGGTCGGCCAGCAGCTGCTTGGCATAGCCGCTCTCGACCTTGATGTCTTCGGCGTCCTTCGTAGGAGTGCGCAGCGCCATCGCGATGTCGCTGGTGATGAGGTCCCCCGCAATCGGGATCACCGCGGTGTGACGGATCGCACCACCCGTGAAGATGGCCACATCTGTCGTACCTGCGCCGATGTCCACCACCACCACGCCCAGCTCGCGCTCGTCATCGGTCAGCACGGCCTGGCTGCTGGCCAGCGGGTTCAGCATGAGCTGCTCGACCTCCAGGCCGCAGCGGCGCACGCACTTGATGATGTTTTCGGCCGCGCTCTGGGCACCGGTCACGATGTGGATCTTGGCTTCCAGGCGGATGCCGCTCATGCCGATAGGCTCTTTCACGTCTTGCCCGTCGATCACGAATTCCTGCGGCTCCACCAGCAACAGGCGCTGGTCGCTGCTGATGTTGATGGCCTTGGCCGTCTCCACCACGCGAGCCACGTCGGCCGACGTGACTTCCTTGTCCTTCACGGCCACCATGCCGCTGGAGTTGAGGCCGCGAATGTGGCTGCCAGTGATGCCGGTGTAAACGCGCTGGATCTTGCAGTCCGCCATCAGCTCGGCCTCTTTCAAGGCCTGCTGGATGCTCTGCACGGTGGCGTCGATGTTGACCACCACGCCGCGCTTGAGACCATTGCTCGGGGCCACGCCCAAGCCTGCGAGCTTCAGCTCGCCATTGGGCAGAACCTCGGCCACCACGGCCATGACCTTGGCGGTGCCAATGTCCAGCCCCACGACGACGTCTTTGTATTCTCTTGCCATATCAGTCTCTGCCCTTCTCGGTTCTGTCCCGCTGTCCCACCAAGCCCTCATACCGCCCTCTCGGGGCCTGCAGCATGCTGCGTCCAGTCCTGTTGTTCCTCATGCCATCACCTCTTGCGCACGGCCGTGGCGCCGGTTGCGTCTGCATTCACAGTGGTCACGCCCCGCAGGCGCAGCGCATAGCCCCCGGCGTGGCGCAGGTCTGCCGACTCCAGCGCATCCACACGGCGGCCGTACTGCGCGGCCACCTGGGTAAGGGTGCGCACAAACCGCTGCGTGCGCTGCACCACTTCCTGCGGCGTGCCTCCGCCTAGCTCCACCACAGCCTCGCTGTCGAGGGTGGCGCGCCAGCCGCCCCGCCCTGTCAGCTCCAGCTCTTCCACATCCAGCCCAAGCGGTTGGAACACCGGCTCCAGCAGCCCGTACATCTGCAGCACCTCGGCCGAGGTGCCTGCTGGCCCCTGCAGGCGCGGCAGGCCTTCCTGCTCCACATCGCCCACATTCGCCTCGAAGACTTCGCCCTGGCTGTTGACCAGCGCCGAGCCGGTGTCCGGGCCCCAGTACGCCACGGCGTCGTGCTCCTGCAGCTCCACACGCAGGCTGCCGGGGTAGACCCGCCGCACCTGCGCGCGGCGAACCCAAGGCACCTGCTCGAAGGCCTCGCGCGCCGCGCGCAGGTCCACCGTGAAGAAGTTGCCCACCAGGTGCGGCGCCACGTTGGCCCGCAGCGTCACCGCGTTGTTGTGCACCAGCTCGCCCTGCACCACGATGCGTGCGATGGCAAAGCCGGGGTAGCGCAGCACCCACCACGCGCCCGCCGCCAGCACGGCCATGGCGCAGCCCACGAACAAGACCGACGCGGTCAGGTTCATGAGCTTGACGTCCAGGGGTGCGGGCAGCGTCTGATTCATCAGGCAGCCTTTGGCTTTGCGGGCGTATCCAGTGCCGCATCCGCAAGGATGCGCAGGCACAGCTCTTCGTAGCTGATGCCCGAGGCCCGGGCCGACATGGGCACGAGCGAATGGCCTGTCATGCCGGGGGACGTGTTCATCTCCAGCAGGAAGGGCTTGCGGTCACTCGCACGGATCATCAGGTCGGCGCGGCCCCAGCCCCGGCAGCCCAGGGTGCGGTAGGCCTCCAGCACGATGCGCTGGATCTCGCGCTCTTCGGCCTCGGGCAGGCCGCTCGGGCACTGGTACTTCACGTCGTCGGTGAAGTACTTGTTCTGGTAGTCGTAGGCACCATCAGGCGCCACGATGCGGATCACCGGCAGTGCGCGGGCGCTGGCACCCTGGCCCAGCACGGGGCAGGTCACTTCTTCGCCCTCGATGAATTCTTCGCACAGCACGTCGGGGTCGTACTGGGCCGACAGCTGCACGGCCTCCTGCATGTCTTCGTTGCCGCGCACCTTGGTCACGCCGATGGACGAGCCTTCACGCGGCGGCTTGACGATGAGGGGCAGGCCCAGCTCGTCGGGAACGGAGCGCACCACCTCGCGCTGCTGGCGGTCGGGGGCCAGCCACACATAGCGTGGCGTGGGCAGGCCCTCGGCCAACCACACCCGCTTGGTCATGACCTTGTCCATGGCAATCGCCGACGCCATCACGCCAGGGCCGGTGTACGGAATGCGCAGCAGCTCCAGCGCGCCCTGCACCGTGCCGTCTTCGCCATGGCGACCATGCAGTGCGATGAAGCAGCGCGCATAGCCGTCGCGCTTCAAATCACCCAGCGCGTTCTGCGCAGGGTCAAACGCATGGGCATCGACGCCGCGCGAACGCAGCGCCTGCAGCACGCCGCTGCCCGACATCAGCGACACCTCGCGCTCGGCCGAGTCTCCTCCCATAAGGACGGCAACCTTGCCCAGCGATTTCACGTCGATATTCGACTCAGGAAGGGTCATGGCGCGCTCCCTTCATGCGCTTTCAGCTCATTATTTTGTAGCATCTCAACCACCTTGCCGGGCACGGCACCGATGGTACCGGCGCCCATGCACATCACCACATCGCCCGCGCGTGCGTTGTTGGCAATGGCCTGGGGCAGATCGGCCACGTTGTCCACAAATACAGGCTCCACGCGCCCTGCCACACGCAAGGCACGGGCCAGCGAGCGTCCATCGGCAGCCACGACAGGCGCCTCGCCTGCGGCATACACCTCGGTGAGCAGTACCGCGTCGGCATGGCCGATCACATTGACGAAGTCTTCGAAGCAATCGCGCGTACGCGTGTAGCGGTGCGGCTGGAAGGCCAGCACCAGGCGCCGCCCGGGAAACGCGCCACGTGCGGCTGCCAGCGTGGCAGCCATTTCCACCGGGTGGTGGCCGTAGTCGTCGATGACGGTGAAGGTGCCGCCGTCCTTCGCGGGCAGATCGCCATAGCGCTGGAAGCGCCTACCTACGCCCTTGAAGCCCGCCAGCGCGCGTTGCACGGCCTCATCGGGGATGTTCAGCTCCACCGCCACGGCAATGGCCGACAGCGCGTTGAGCACGTTGTGCTCCCCCGCGAGGTTGAGCACGACTTCCATGTCGGGCAGCGTAACGCCGTTGCGCCGCTGCACCGTGAAGCGCATCTGGCCCGCCTCGGCGCGCACGTTGATGGCACGCACCTGGGCGTCTTCCGAGAAGCCGTAGCTGGTGATGGGGCAGGTCACGCTTTGCAGGATGTCGCGCACGGCGGGACTGTCCACACACAGGATGGCCGTGCCGTAGAACGGCATGCGGTGCAGAAAATCCACAAACGCGCCCTTGAGCCGGCCGAAGTCGTGGCCATAGGTCTCCATGTGGTCGGCGTCAATGTTGGTCACCACGGCCATCACGGGCAGCAGGTTCAAGAACGACGCGTCGGACTCATCGGCCTCGACCACGATGTAGTCGCCGCTGCCCAGCTTGGCATTGGCGCCCGCGCTGTTGAGCTTGCCGCCGATCACAAAAGTCGGGTCCAGTCCCGCCTCGGCCAGCACGCTGGTCACTAAGCTGGTGGTGGTGGTCTTGCCGTGCGTGCCCGCAATGGCAATGCCCTGCTTGAGGCGCATCAGCTCGGCCAGCATCAGCGCGCGCGGCACCACGGGGATCTTCTTCTCACGTGCGGCAAGCACTTCGGGGTTGTCCGAAGTGACCGCTGTGGACGTCACCACGGCGTCGGCACCATCGATGTGCGCTGCCGCGTGGCCGAGGCAGGTTTTGATGCCCAGTTCGGCCAGCCGGCGCAGCGTGGCACTGTCGGCCAGGTCCGAGCCCGAGATCTGGTAGCCCAGGTTGAAGAGCACCTCAGCAATGCCGCTCATGCCGGCGCCGCCCAGGCCTACGAAGTGGATGTGGCGAATCGCGTGTTTCATGCCAACTCCTCGCAGGCAGTCACCACCTCGCGGGTGGCGTTGATTTTTTGCATGTTTTTGGCCTTGAGCGCTACATCCACAAGCGTGGACCGCTCCAATTTCAATAGCATCTCAGACAGCCCTTGGGGCGTCAGGTCGCGCTGCTGCACCAGCCACCCGCCGCCCGCATTAACCAGGAACTGCGCGTTGGTGGTCTGGTGGTCGTCCACGGCCGACGGGAAGGGCACAAAGATGGACGCAGCGCCCACGGCCGCGATCTCGGTGACAGTGCTCGCACCCGCCCGGCAGACGATGATGTCGGCCACTGCGAACGCGCTGGCGGTGTCGTCGATGAAAGGCGTCAGCTCTGCCTCGACCCCTGCGGCGGCATAGTTGGCGCGCAGCGCATCGATCTGCGCCGCACCGCTTTGGTGGACTACGGTGGGGCGCTGGTTGGCAGGCATCAGCGCGATGGCCTGGGGCACGATCTCGTTGAGCGCACGTGCACCGAGGCTGCCGCCCACCACCAGCAGGCGCAGCGGGCCGCTGCGGCCCGCAAACCGTTCGGCCGGGCCGGGCTGCTGCGTGAAGGCGGTGCGCAGCGGGTTGCCCACCCACTGGCCCTTTTTGAACACGTTCGGGAAGGCGGTGAACACCCGGTCGGCCACACCGGCCAGTACCTTGTTCGCCATGCCCGCCACGGAGTTCTGCTCGTGCAGCACCAGAGGCTTGCCCGCGAGCACGCCCATCATCCCGCCCGGAAAGGTGATATAGCCGCCCAGGCCCACCACTACATCGGGCTTCACACGGCGCACGACCTGCAGCGCCTGCCAGAATGCGCGCAACAGGCGCAGCGGCAACAGGGCCAGCGTGACGAGCCCCTTGCCGCGCACGCCAGAGAAATCGATGAGTTCCAGCGCAAAGCCGTGCTGCGGCACGATGCGCGACTCCATGCTGCCGGGCGCGCCCAGCCAGTGCACGCGCCAGCCACGCGTGCGCAACTCTTCGGCCACGGCCAGGCCGGGGAAGATGTGGCCGCCCGTACCGCCGGCCATGATCAAAGCGGTATTCTGAACGCTCATATGCGCCCCCCTCTCATGAGGAGCTTGTTCTCGTAGTCAACTCTCAACACCACCGCCAGCGCCACCAGATTCATCAGAATCGCTGACCCGCCAAAACTCATCAGCGGCAGCGTGAGCCCCTTGGTCGGCAGTGCGCCCAGATTCACGCCCATGTTGATGAAGGCCTGGAAGCCGATCCAGATCGCCACGCCCTGTGCGACGAGGCCGGAGAACACCCGGTCCAGCGCAATGGCCTGCCGGCCGATGTGCATGATGCGGCGGGTCATCCACAGGAACAGGACGATGAGCGCCACCACACCCACGAGACCAAACTCTTCGCCGATCACGGCGAGCAGGAAGTCGGTGTGCGCCTCAGGCAGCCAGTGCAGCTTCTCCACGCTGCCGCCCAGCCCCACGCCAAACACCTCGCCCCGCCCGATGGCGATCAGCGAGTGCGACAACTGGTAGCCTTTGCCCAGCGCATGCTGTTCGCTGAAAGGGTCCAGGTATGCAAACACGCGCTCGCGACGCCAGGGCGAACTGGCGATCATCAGCGCAAAGGCGCCGACCAGCACGCCAGCAATCAGGAAGAACATGCGGGCATTCACACCGCCGAGGAACAGGATGCCCATGGCAATCACGGCCACCACCATGAAGGCGCCCATATCGGGCTCGGCCAGCAGCAGCACGCCGACGATGGCCACCGCAGCGCCCATGGGCAGCACGGCGCGGAAGAAGCGCTCCTTCACCTCCATCTTGCGCACCATGTAGTCGGCGGCATAGATCAGGACCGCAAACTTGGCCACCTCGGATGGCTGGAAGCCCACCGGCCCGATGGAGAGCCAACGACGCGCGCCGTTGACCACCTTGCCCACGCCGGGGATCAGCACCGCCACCAGCATGAGCAGGGCCACGATGAACAACCAGGGCGCCGCGCGCTCCCACAGCGCCATGGGCACCTGGAACGCCAGCAGCGCCGCCACAAAGCCCACCACCAAGTACATCATGTGGCGGGTCAGGAAATGGGTGGGCGCATAGTTGGCAAAGCGGGGGTTATCCGGCATGGCAATCGACGCCGAATAGACCATCACCAGCCCCCAGGCCAGCAGCGCCACCACCACCCAAAGCAGCGCCTGGTCAAAGCCCAGCACGCTCGCGGGCGTGCTGGACGACTGGCGGTACTCGGTGCCGCCCACGCGCACGGGCAACACGTCGGCCGCCTTGCCGGGCAGGCCGCCGAACCAGCCGGTCACGCGTTGGAGCAAGGTGCTGGCGGGTGCCGTCATTGCATGCCCTCCGCCGACTGGCCCGCATCGTCGGCCATCGCCCGCACGGTCTCGCAAAAGACGTGGGCGCGGTGCTCGTAGTCCTTGAACATGTCAAAGCTGGCACAGGCAGGCGACATCAATACCGCATCGCCAGAATGGGCGCGCTGCGCTGCCAGTGCGACAGCCTCAGGCAAGGTGCCCGCATCGAGCAACGGCACGCCGGCGTTCTGGAGCGCAGCGCGGATCAGCGGTGCGTCGCGGCCGATCAGCACCACCGCACGTGCATAGCGCGCGACGGGGGCTGCCAGGGGCGCAAAGTCCTGCCCCTTGCCTTCTCCGCCCAGAATGACCACCAGACGCCGCTCCGTGCCCAACCCCACCAGCGCTGCCGCCGTGGCGCCTACGTTGGTGCCCTTGCTGTCGTCAAAATATTCCACTCCATGGATGATGGCCACGGGTTCCACGCGGTGCGGCTCGCCCCGGTATTCACGCAGGCCATACAGCATGGGCGCCAGCGGGCAACCCGCTGCTGTGGCCAGCGCCAGCGCCGCCAAGGCGTTGGTGGCGTTGTGGCGCCCCCGGATGCGCAACGCATCCCCTGGCATGAGCCGCTGGATGTGCAGGTCCTCTGCGACCTCGTTGCGGCCACGCTTGCGGGTTTCGTCGGCATCCATGGCACGCACCAGCCAGGGCATGCCGCTGACCACCTCAACGCCGAAGTCGCCCGGACGCCGGGGCATGTCGCCACCAAAGGTGATGTGCGCGCGCAACTGCGGCTTTTGCAGCTTGACCTTGACGGGCGGCGGCAGCATGCCCATCACCGCAGGGTCTTCGCGGTTCAGGATCATCAAGCCCGTCTGGCCAAAGATGCGTGCCTTGGCCGCAGCGTAGGCCTCGATACTGCCGTGCCAGTCCAGATGGTCCTGCGTGATGTTGAGCACCGTGGCGGCCGTGGGCTCGAAGCCCCCTTCCCCCCCATTCACGCCATCCAGCTGAAAGCTCGACAATTCCAGCACCCACACATCGGGCAAGGTGTCTGCATCCAGGTGTTCTGCCAGTGTGTCGAGCAGAGTCGGACCGATGTTGCCGGCCACGGCCACACGTTTGCCCGAGCGTTCCACCAGCTGACCGGTGAGCGAGGTCACGGTGGTCTTGCCGTTGGTGCCGGTGATAGCCAGCACGGCGGGGGCATACGCGTGCGATTCGCGCAGCGCTGCCAGGGCCATGGCATAAAGACTCAGCTCACCGCCAGCGCTGATGTTGTTTGCACGAGCCGCTTCCAAAACAGGAGCAACCGCCTCGGGGCTCAGTCCTGGCGAACGATAGACCGCGTGCAGGTTCTGCCCCTGCACCAGGCTGGCATCGAATGCGCCCGACACAAAACGCACCTGGGGTAGCTCCTGCTGCAGCGCAGGCAGTTGTGGCGGGGCAGCGCGCGTGTCGGCCACGGTGACCTGCGCACCACAACGCACACACCAGCGGGCCATCGCCATGCCCGAGGCGCCCAGGCCCAGGATCAGGATGTGCTGGTCTTGCAGCAGGTTCGCCACGCCTTCGCGCGCCGGGCCTGCAGGCACATCGGGCGTGGTGGACTCGTCGGCCTCAGCGGTCTCGGCAACGTCCGCGCTGTCCTCAGCGCCCGGCTCGGGGGCAGTCACCTCGGCAAAAATCTGCGCCACAAAGTCCGCCGCGGCCTTCGCGGCGGAGACGGCGGGCACGGCCTCGGGGTTCCAGGCGGTGCTGGTGCTTTTGGCTGCGGGCGCAGCGTCTGTGGCCTCGCTGCCTGCCGCGGCAACAACCTGCTCCGGATTCGCCTCAGGCACTGCGGGCGCTACGGGCAAAGGGGCCTGCATGCCCGAATCGCCTTCGGGAGCGCGGTCCGCACCCACCCCGGCCCCTGCCAACGGGGGCATGGCCTCGGGTGTACCGAGGGGGTCAGGGACAAGAGGATCGTTCGGGTTCATCGCAGTTTCAGCGTGGACAGCCCAATCAGGCACAGCAGCATGGTGATGATCCAGAAGCGCACAACCACCTGGGTCTCCTTCCAGCCGCTCTTTTCAAAGTGGTGGTGCAGCGGCGCCATCTTGAGCAGGCGACGGCCTTCGCCGTAGCGTTTCTTGGTGAACTTGAACCAGGTCACCTGCAGCATCACCGACAGGGCCTCGACCACGAAGATGCCGCCCATAATGGCGAGCACGATTTCCTGGCGCACGATGATGGCGATGGTGCCCAGGGCACCGCCCAGCGCCAGCGCGCCCACATCACCCATGAAGACCTGGGCAGGGTGCGCGTTGAACCACAAAAACGCCAAGCCTGCGCCCGCCATGGCTGCGCAGAAGATCAGCAGCTCGCCCGACCCCGGAATGTGCGGGAAAAACAGGTACTTGGAGTACACCGAGCTGCCGGTGACATAGGCAAACACGCCCAGTGCCGAGCCCACCATCACCACGGGCATGATGGCCAGGCCGTCCAGACCATCGGTCAGGTTCACCGCATTGCTCGAACCCACGATGACCAGGTAGGTGAGGATCACGAAACCCAGCACGCCCAGCGGGTAGCTCACCTCTTTGAAAAAGGGTAACTGCAGGCCCGCCTTGGGCGGCAGGTCCAAGGAGAAGCCCGACTGCACCCAGCCCACAAACAGCTCCCACACCTTGGCGTTGGAGCTTTCGGAAATGCTGAACACCAGGTACAGCGCGGCCATGAGGCCGATCACCGACTGCCAGAAGTACTTCTCGCGCGAGCGCATGCCCTCGGGGTCTTTGTTGACCACCTTGCGCCAGTCGTCCACCCAGCCAATGGCGCCAAAGCCGAGCGTGACGATGAGCACGATCCACACAAAGCGGTTGGACAGGTCAAACCATAGCAGGGTGGAAATGGCGATCGACAACAGGATCAGCACACCACCCATGGTGGGCGTGCCGCTCTTGGAGAGGTGCGACTGCATCGCATAGCCCCGGATGGGCTGGCCGATCTTGAGCGAGGTGAGGATGCGGATCACCTTGGGACCCGCCACCAGCCCGATGAGCAGCGCCGTCATGGCGGCCATCACCGCGCGGAACGTGAGGTACTGGAACACCCGAAAAAAACCGAACTCGGGCGACAGGCCCTGCAGCCATTGCGACAGCATCAGCAGCATGTGGCACCTCCGGCGCAGGCTGGCACCATGCGGGCAATATCAATGCGTTGCGCCATGGTGTCCCTCCCGTGGGTTGATCGGCCTTTGTTGTTGTTCTGCGGGCATTGCGGCGGTGCTGATCGCCTCGACCACCTGTTCCATCTTCATGAATCGCGATCCCTTGACCAGCACGCTGCCCACCGTGGGCAGGGCGTTGCGCACCGCATCCTGCAGCGCGCCCATGTCGTTGAAATGCCGGGCAACACCCCCATGCCCTTCGCCGTACGCGGACGCGGCGTACACCGACTGCGCGCCCAGCGCAAACATCGTGGGGATGCCAGCCTCACGGGCCAGTGCCCCTGCCTCGGCGTGGAACTGCGGGCCCTGGTCTCCCACCTCTCCCATGTCGCCCATCACCAGCAGTTGCGGACCCGGCAATTCGGCCAGCACCTGGATGGCCGCGTGCATGGAATCAGGGTTGGCGTTGTAGGTGTCGTCGACCACCGTGATGTCGCGGCCTGCAACGGTTACGCTGAACGCGCGCGAACGGCCCTTGACCGGGGTGAAGTCGCGCAGCCCCTGGGCAATGGCCGCAACGGGTGCGCCCGCTGCCAGCGTGCACGCCGTGGCCGCCAGCGCGTTGGTGACGTTATGGCGGCCAGCGATGTGCAGGCGGGTGGTGATCTCGCCGCGTGGCGTGGCCAGGGTGACCGCCCAGGCGCCGCGCTCCCAGGCGGCCTGCGCACAGCGGATGTCCCCGCCATCACCAAAGGTTAGCGTGCGGCGGCCGGGCTGCTCCATGGCGAGCGATTGCCAGAGGCCCGTGTAGGCATCCCCCGCCGGGAACACGGCCACACCATCGGCGGGCAGGCTGGCAAACACCGAGCCGTTTTCGCGGGCCACGGCCTCCACGGTGTGCATGAATTCCAGATGCTCGCGCTGCGCGTTGTTGACCAAGGCCACCGTGGGCTGGGCCATCGCAGCCAGTGTGGCGATCTCGCCAGGGTGGTTCATGCCCATCTCGATCACGGCGGCGCGGTGGCTGGCGCGCAGGCGCATCAGCATCAGCGGCACACCGATGTCGTTGTTGAAATTACCCTGCGTGGCAAACGCAGCCTCGCCCTGCCAGGCACGCAGGATGGACGCAATCATCTGCGTCACCGTGGTCTTGCCGTTGCTGCCCGTCACGCCGATCAGCGGCAGGTGGAATTGCGCGCGCCAGCCGGTGGCCAGTGCGCCCAGCGCAGCCAGGCTGTTGGGCACTTCGATGCCGGGCAAGCCCGCGGCTTCCAGGCCACCGTGCGCAATAGCGGCGGCAGCGCCGCCTGCACGGGCATCGGCCAAAAAGGCGTTGGCATCAAAACGCTCGCCCTTGAGGGCCACAAACAAATCGCCCGGCTGCAGCGTGCGCGTGTCGGTGTGCACACGCGCCAGCGGGGTGGCGCCATCGCCCACCAGACGGGCGGCAGGGATACTTGACTGCAGCAGCGCCCAGGCTTGCTGCAGTGTCATGACGGGTTCAAAACTGTTCATGCCCATGTGTGGGCTCCTCGGGCCTGCAGCGCAGCCTGCGCGTGGGCCATGTCGGAGAACGGCACGCGCACGCCTGCCGTCTCCTGGGTGTCTTCGTGGCCCTTGCCGGCAATCAGCACCACATCGGCGGGCGCGGCCTCGGCAACGGCTTGGGCGATGGCGGCCGCACGGTCGGGCTCGGCGCGCACCGTGCCACCGGCAATCGTGCCCTGCAGGATCTGATGCAGGATGGCGGCTGGGTCTTCGCTGCGGGGGTTGTCGCTGGTCACCAGCACCTGGTCGGCCTGCTGCTGGGCCACCGCCCCCATCAGCGGGCGCTTGCCCGCATCACGGTCACCGCCGCAACCGAACACGCACCACAGCCGCCCGCCACGCTCAGCAGCCAGGGGGCGAAGGGCTTGCAGGGCCTTGTCCAAAGCATCGGGGGTGTGGGCGTAGTCCACCGCCACCAGGGGTTGGCCCACCGCCACCAGCCGCTGCATGCGCCCCGGCACGGGCTGCAGGCTGGCGCAGGCACGCACGGCGCGGTCCAGCGGCACGCCCAGGCTGCGCAGCGTGGCCAGCACACCCAGCAGGTTGAGCACGTTGTACTGGCCGATCACGCGTGTTTGCAGCAGATGGCGGTCATTGCCCTCCACCACCGTGAAGCGCAGGCCCTGGTCACCCAAAGCGATGTCTTGTGCCGTCAGGCGCGCAGGCGCCTGGGCCGAGACGCTCCACAGATCCAGCGCACTGCCGTTCAGCTCGCCATGCAGCTGGGCGCCTGCGGGGTCGTCCACATTGACGATGGCGGCCTGCAGGCCGGGCCAGTCGAACAGCGCGCGCTTGGCCAGCCAGTAGTCGGCCATGCTGCCGTGGTAGTCCAGGTGGTCCTGCGTGAAGTTGGTGAAGATGGCGGTGTGGATCTGCGTGCCGTCGAGCCGGGCCTCGGCCAGTCCAATCGACGAGGCCTCGATGGCGCAGGCACCGAGGCCCTGCGCCACAAACTGGGCAAATGCGCGCTGCAACCGCACCGGGTCGGGCGTGGTCATGCCGGTGGAGGCAAGCGCGGGAGGCACTCCCATGCCCAAAGTGCCCACAAGCGCACATTGGTCTTGCGCCGAATGCTCCTCATTCGATAGCACATTCAGCGCGCACGCCAGCCACCAGGCCGCGCTGGTCTTGCCATTGGTTCCGGTCACGGCCAGCACCTTCAGCTGCTGCGTGGGTTGTGCAAACCATTCAGCGGCGATGGGCCCTGTGACGGCCTTGAGGCCTGGCAGCGCAGCCATGTGGTCGCCCTCGAAGGCAAAAGCCTCGACGCCCGCCTGTTCGACCAGACAGGCCGTGGCGCCGCGCACCATGGCATCGGCCACATGCGCGCGGCCATCGGTAGCGGCACCGGGCCAGGCAATGAAGCCGTCGCCGGGCGTGATCTGGCGGCTGTCGGTGTGCAGGGTGCCGGTGACGCGCGTGCGCAGCCATTGCACGGCCTCGCCAGCGGTCTGCAGGGTGTGGAGCGGCGCTGGCATCACAGCGACTCCTCCACCGCATTGGCCACGATCTGCGGCTTGACGGCCATGTCGGGCTGCACGCCCATCATGCGCAGGGTTTGCTGCACCACCTCGCTGAACACGGGCGCCGCCACGGCACCGCCGTAGAACACACCATTGCTGGGCTCGTCGATCATCACGGCCACGATGATGCGGGGCTTATCGATGGGCGCCATGCCGGTGAACCACGCACGGTACTTGCCCGAGGCGTAGTTCTTGCCCACCTGCTTGCGCGCGGTGCCCGACTTGCCGCCCACCGAGTAGCCCACGGTCTGCGCCTTCTGGCCTGTGCCGCCGGGGCCTGCGGCCATCTGCAGCATCTTGCGCACCTGGTCGGCCGTGCGCTCAGAAAACACGGGCACGCCCACGGCGGGCTCGCTGGTCTTGAGCATGGTGGCGGGAATGACCCGGCCACCATTGGCAAACACGGTGTACGAGCGTGCCATCTGGAACAGGCTGGCCGAGAGGCCGTAGCCGTACGACATGGTGGCCTGCTCCACGGGGCGCCAGCTCTTGTAAGGACGCAGGCGGCCCGTCACCACACCCGGGAAGTGCAATTGGGGCTTCTGACCAAAACCGGCGGCCGAGAAGGTCTCCCACATCTCGCGCGCGGGCATCTGCATGGCCAGCTTGGTGGTGCCCACGTTGCTGGACTTCTGGATCACGCCTTCCACCGTGAGCACGCCGTAGTTGTGCGTGTCCGAGATCGTGGAGCCGGTGATGGTGATACGCCCGGGGTTGGTGTCCACCACGGTCTCGGGGCGCACGCGGCCCGTCTCCAGCGCGAGGCCGATGGTGAACGGCTTCATGGTGGAACCGGGCTCGAACACGTCGGTGAGCGCGCGGTTGCGCAACTGCTCGCCGGTGAGGTTCTGGCGCTTGTCGGGCACGTAACTGGGGTAGTTGGCCAGCGCCAGCAGCTCGCCCGTGTGGGCATCTAGCACCACCACGCTGCCCGCCTTGGCCTTGTGCGCGGCCACCTGGTCGCGCAGCTTCTGGTACGCAAAGAACTGCACCTTGCTGTCGATGGACAGCTGCATGTCCTTGCCGTCGACCGGGGGCACGGTTTCGCCCACGCTTTCCACCACGCGCCCCAGGCGGTCCTTGATCACGCGGCGAGAACCGGGCTTGCCCGCCAGTTCCTTGTCGAACGCCAGCTCCATACCTTCCTGGCCGTGGTCTTCCACGTTGGTGAAGCCCACCACGTGCGCGGCGGCTTCGCCCTCAGGGTATTGGCGCTTGTATTCCTTGCGCTGGTAGATGCCCTTGATGTCCAGGGCTGCAATCTGCTGGCCCACATCCCAGTCGAGCTGGCGCTTGATCCAGACAAAGGTCTTGTCCTCGTCCGCCAGCTTCTTCAGCAGATCGGCCTGCGGCATGTCCAGCAGCTTGGCCAGCTGCTTGAGCTTGGCGCGGACCTCGGGCTTGTCCTGGTCCACGTCTTCGGGAATGGCCCAGATGCTCGCAGCCGGCACGCTGGACGCAAGGATCAGACCGTTGCGGTCCACGATCTTGCCGCGGTTGGCAGGCAGCTCCAGCGTGCGCGCAAACCGCACCTCACCCTGGCGCTGAAAGAATGCGTTGCCAAACACCTGCACATAGGCAGCCCGGCCGGCCAACCCCAGAAAACCCAGCGCAATCACCGCCACGATGAACTTGCTGCGCCAGACCGGTGTCTTGCTGGCCAGCAAGGGGCTGGACGTGTAGAGCACGCTGCGACTCATGGCTGCGCCCCCGCAGGTTGCGAAGCGGCGGCTGCCGCTGCTGCATTGGCAGTTGCGACACCCTGTGGGTCAGACACGTACTGCGTGATGGCCGGTGTGGCCGTGCGCATGTTCAACTGTGCACGCGCGATCCTTTCCACCCGCAGCGACGTGGCCTGGGCGCGCTTTTCCACCTGCAGGCGCTGGTGCTCCGTCTCCAGACGGCGGGCCTCGGCCACGGCACGGTCCAGCTCGGTGAACAGGCGGCGCGATTCGTACTGGGTGTGCACCAGGTAGATCGCGCTGGCCAACACCGCCAGCAAAAGGACCACGTTCAGCCGGGTCATGTGGCCCCCACGCTCCGCACTGGCGTGTCGTCGCTGCCCCTCAGGGGGGCCGCGTTTTGCCTTGGGGCGGCCCGGCAGCAAAACATCGCGCTCATTCGGGCACCCCTGTCCGCTCGGCCACGCGCATGATGGCGCTGCGCGAGCGGGGGTTGGCCTCGACCTCGGCCGCACTGGGCTTGATGCGGTCGAGCGCGATGAGCTTCATGGCCTGCGGCGCGGCAAACGGTGCGCGGCGGTCGTAGACCTCCTTGGAGTGTTTCGCGATGAATTGCTTGACGATGCGGTCTTCAAGCGAATGGAAGCTGATGACCACCAGCCGCCCGCCGGGCTGCAGCACCGAGAGGCTGGCCTCTAGCGCCTGTTGCAGCTCTTCAAGCTCGGCGTTGATGAAAATCCGAAGAGCTTGAAATGTGCGCGTTGCAGGGTTCTGGCCCGGCTCGCGGGTTTTGACCGCGCCAGCCACGAGGTCGGCCAGTTCTGCGGTGGTTGCAAGAGGACCCCGTTCTTCGCGCCGAGCAACAATCGCCTTTGCAATGGGGCCAGCAAACCGTTCTTCACCGTAGTCACGTATCACCTCCGCAATCTGACCGACTTCGGCCGTGGCCAACCAATCGGCCACGCTTTCGCCGCGCGTGGTGTCCATGCGCATGTCCAGCGGACCGTCAAAACGGAAACTAAAGCCCCGCTCGGGGCTGTCGATCTGGGGCGAGCTCACGCCCAGGTCCATCAGCACGCCCGCAGCGCTGGCAGGCGGCAGGTCGGCCAGATGGCGAAAACCTTCGTGCCGAATGGAAAAACGCGCATCGGTGATGCGCGTTGCTTCGGCGATGGCCTCGGGGTCCTTGTCAAAGGCCACCAAGCGCCCCTGGGGGCCCAGCCGGAGCAGGATGAGGCGGGAGTGCCCGCCGCGCCCGAAGGTCGCATCGACCCAGGTGCCGGAAGGCTCCGGGCCTGCGCCGCCCAAGAGAGAGTCCACAGCCTCGTTCAGCAGGACGGTGGTGTGTTGCAAGGGAGATGTCACAGCGCGCCTCAGAAGGAGAAGTCCTTGAAGACATCCGGCATCTCGCCCTGCATGGCCTTGGCTTCCTGCTCGTCGTAGGTGGCCTTGTCCCAGAGCTCGAAATGGTTGCCCATGCCCAGCAGCATGGTGTCTTTGGAAATACCGGCGGCTTCGCGCAGCTCGGGGGAGATCAGCACACGGCCGGTGGCGTCCATGTCCACATCCATGGCGTTGCCCAGAAAAATGCGCTTCCACCATTGGGCGGACATGGGCAGCTGGGCGATACGCTCGCGGAACTTCTCCCATTCAGGACGGGGAAAGACCATGAGGCAGCCGTGCGGGTGCTTGGTGATGGTCAGCTGGCCCGATGCCGTGGCCGCGAGGACGTCACGATGCCGGGTCGGCACGGACAGCCGACCCTTCGCATCGAGACTCAGCGACGAGGCACCTTGAAACACGGACAGATTCCCAGTTCGGTTTTGCGCCTCGGAGGTCCCGAATGGGACCTTGAGGGCACTTTTCACCACTTAATTGCACTTTTTTGCACTGTAGCAGGAAAAGCACACCGAACAAGGGGGGGTCCCACAAACTTTTCAATGAAATCAACGACTTAGATGCGTTTTTTCAGACACCAAAACGCCAAAAGTCGTTGAAAAAGAAGTACTTAGAGAGGCCTATGAAAGTGACCTCTCAAGGCTTGACCGAGTGGTCACAGGATGTAGCGCGACAGGTCCTCGTCCTGGCTCAGGGTCTGCAGGCGCGCATCGACGTAGGCGGCGTCGATGGTGATGGTCTGGCCGGACAGGCGCGTGGCGTCAAAACTCACTTCGTCCAGCAGGCGCTCCATCACCGTGGAAAGGCGGCGCGCACCGATGTTCTCGGTGCGTTCGTTCACCTCGAAGGCGATGTGCGCCAGGCGTGTGATGCCCTCGGGGGCAAACTCCAACGTCACGCCTTCCGTGGCCAGCAAGGCCTGGTACTGCTTGACCAGCGACGCATGGGTCTGCGTGAGGATGGCCTCGAAGTCCTTGACCGACAGCGACTCCAGCTCCACCCGGATCGGGAAACGCCCCTGCAGTTCTGGAATCAGGTCGCTGGGCTTGGACAGGTGGAAGGCGCCCGACGCGATAAACAGAATGTGGTCCGTCTTGATCATGCCGTACTTGGTGGACACCGTGGTGCCCTCCACCAGCGGCAGCAGGTCGCGCTGGACGCCCTGGCGCGACACGTCCGCACCACTGCTTTCCTGGCGCGCGGCCACCTTGTCGATCTCGTCGATGAAGACGATGCCGTTCTGCTCGGCGTTCTGCACGGCGCGGGTCTTGATCTCCTCTTCGTTGACCAGCTTGGCCGCCTCTTCGTCGGTGATGAGCTTCAGGGCTTCGGCAATCTTGAGCTTGCGGGTCTTGCGCTTGTCCTGCCCCAGCTGGCTGAACATGCCGCGCAGTTGCTCCGTCATTTCCTCCATGCCCTGGGGGCCCATGATCTCGAGCTGGGGGCGGCCTTCGGCCACGTCGATCTCGATCTCCTTGTCGTCCAGACTGCCTTCGCGCAGCTTTTTGCGAAAGACCTGGCGGGCGGTGTTGTCAGCGGCGGGCTCGCTGCCTGCTGCGGCGCGGGCCGGGGGAATCAGCACATCCAGGATGCGCTCCTCGGCGGCATCTTCGGCGCGGGTGCGCACCTTCTTCATCTCGGCCTCGCGCGTCTGCTTGACAGCCATCTCGGCCAGGTCGCGGATGATCGAATCCACATCCTTGCCGACATAGCCCACCTCGGTGAACTTGGTGGCCTCGACCTTGATGAAGGGCGCATCGGCCAGCTTGGCCAGGCGGCGTGCGATCTCGGTCTTGCCCACGCCGGTGGGGCCGATCATGAGGATGTTTTTGGGCGTGATCTCCTGGCGCAGGCTGCCTTCCACCTGCTGGCGGCGCCAGCGGTTGCGCAGGGCGATGGCCACGGCGCGCTTGGCGCTGGCCTGGCCCACGATGTGGTTGTCCAGCTCGGAGACAATTTCCTGGGGGGTCATGGACGACATACTGGTCTTCCTGGTATCAAATGGGGCTGTAGCGCTAGTGGATCATGCGCTGGCAGCTATAAATAACAGAGCAATCAGCCCATCAGGGGCTGACCGTCGGCCCCAGCCTAGGGCCGGTTCCACCGCCGTACGCTCAGAGCGTCTCGATGGTGTGGCTCATATTGGTGTAGATGCAGAGTTCGCCCGCAATTTCGAGCGACTTCTTCACGATCTCTTCCGCGGACAACTCGGTGTTCACCAGCAGCGCCTTGGCTGCCGAGTGCGCGTAGGCGCCCCCGGACCCGATCGCCACGATGCCTTGCTCGGGCTCCAGCACGTCGCCATTGCCCGTGATGATGAGCGACGCGCTGGCGTCGGCCACTGCGAGCATGGCTTCGAGGCGGCGCAGAACGCGGTCGGTGCGCCAGTCCTTGGTGAGTTCGATGGCAGCACGGGTCAGGTGACCCTGGTGCTTTTCCAGCTTGGCCTCAAAGCGCTCGAACAGCGTGAAGGCATCGGCCGTGGCCCCGGCAAAGCCCGCCAGCACCTTGCCGTGGTAGAGCTTGCGCACCTTGCGCGCCGTGCCCTTGACCACAATGTTGCCCAGCGTCACCTGCCCGTCGCCGCCGATGGCGACCTGGATGCCGGAAGGCGTCTGGCGACGCACGCTGAGGATGGTGGTGCCGTGGAACACCGGGTGGTTGTCTTGTGATGAGTCCATAGCTGCGGCAGATGGGGACGACAGCCCATTTTGCAAGGCAGCCATCCGGCGGAAAGACGGGTAAAACGCCCCTCACACACTCCGCAGAAGGCGGCTTCGCCGACAACCCGAGAAAACAAGAAACAGAGAGGCGCGCTAGCCGACCGCCGCAGCGCCAAGTCAGCTCAGTTCTTGCGGGGAACCACCCAGGCGTGTTCGTTGATGCCGATCACGTTGAAGAAGATCGCCACCAGCCGCTGCAGGTTGTGGAACTGGATCACATGGCCATGGCCTTGCTGCTCGGCGGCCCAGTTGAGCACCGAGCCTGCCGCCGCAAAGTCCACCCGGATCAGCTTGTCGCAGGCAATGGTCAGCGGCACGCCGGGCTTGAAGTGCGCCTCGAACGGCTGCAACAGGGGCGTGGCATCGCCATCGATGTGACCCTTGAGCTCGGCCACCGGGCCCACATCCAGCGGGGCCGGGGCCGACAGCTCGCCCAGATCGGACGCCATGAAGTCGCTGTCTGTCGCCAGCGGGGCGGAGCCAGAAGAGCCCCCTTCGTTGTCCGAATATCCGCAGCGCGGCGACACCCAGGACGGCGGCGAGACCTCGTAGGTGACGCAGTAATCCAGGGCCACCAGTTCAAATTCGTCGGGCTTGCCCATGAGGCGCATGGCGGCCATGCGCAGGCGCCACCACTCGGGGCTGTTGGAACGGTCGCCCGACTGGGTCTTGGCATCCAGCAGGGCATGGAGCTTTTCCACACCCGAAAACACGATCTGCCCTTCACGGTCGGCCCACTGGCTGAACTGGTCGGCCAGCAGGGGTACCGCAGCTTCGTCAATGGAAGTGAGGCGCGACCAGGACAAGGTCCAGGGCGATGCGGCGCGCGCCAGCGAGGCCTGCAGGGCCGCCACCGAAGAGACGGCAACGGTGGGCGGTGCGTTCCAGCTGAAATCGCGGCGCATGGCGACGGCGGGCTCGGCGGCGGGTGCGGCCTCTGCGGCCAAACCCAGTTGCGCCGGCATGGAGAACCACAGCGGCGCAGAACGGCTGTACTGCGCTGCAAAGTCGATGGCCAGGGTGTCAAAACGGTCCTGCTGCCCGGTGGCCCGGTACAGGTCAAACAGCGTCATCCAGATTTCCAGCTGCTGCGCTGGATCGTCCTGCTGGTGCTGGGCCAGCACCTCCAGCAGCCCAGACTCGGCCCCTGCGTGGTCACCATTGGCAAACCGGATGGCGGCTTCTTCAAGATCGGGTTCGTGCACGAATTCCTCCGGTTCGAATGCGGGCGCGGGCGCAGCCGTGGGAGCCGCAGGGCTGAAGGATGCTTCGACGGTGGGGGTGCTACCGGGCAGCATGGTGGCGTCCGTGCCACCAAAACGGCCAATGGCCATGCTGTCATCGGCGAACAGGGGCTGCACGGCGGGTTTGGTATCTAGCGGCGCGGACAAACTGCCGGGCACCGTGGGCGCGTAGGCACGGGCCTGGTCTTCCGCAGACGCTTCGGTACTGGCATCGGGCATCACCCCCGGCTGGGTGGGGGCGTCGGCGCCCTGCTTGCTCTTCCACCACTGCTGGGACATCTGCGCTTCGATCTCGTCGATCTTCTTGAGCGTGACGGCCCGCTCGTCGGCCGATGCCATGCTGCTCTGGAAAAACGAGGGCCGCCCTGCAGCGTCGTCCACCCGCTGGCTGTGCAAGACCTCGCGCTGGCGCAGCTTGCGCAGCTGATCGAATTCGCGGCGCCGCACAAAGTCGTTGCGGCGCTTGCGCTCAATCATCTCCTTGAGCATCTGCTTGCTGTACTGGCTCTCCCGGTCGTCCTGAAGGGAATCCAGCTCCGTCCAGTTGACGGTCGGATTCTTCACGAACCGCACCACCTTCGATAGCAGGCCGCCAGGGGTGGATTCTTCCTTGCTCATGGCTCAGGGTGCAGAGTGCGCGCGTTGATTGACAGGCCGCTGCCTGCTCAATCCCCAAACATCTTCTGCTTGAGTTCGCGGCGTTGCTGCGCTTCGAGCGACAGCGTGGCAGTGGGGCGAGCGATCAGGCGGCCCACGCCGATGGGTTCACCGGTTTCATCGCAGTAGCCGTAGTCACCGGCATCAATGCGGGCGATGGATTGCTCGATCTTCTTGAGCAGCTTGCGCTCGCGGTCGCGGGTGCGCAGTTCCAGTGCGTGCTCTTCTTCGATGGTGGCGCGGTCGGCCGGGTCGGGCACCACCACGGTGTCTTCACGCAGGTGCTCGGTGGTTTCGCCGGCGCTGTTGTGGATGTCCTGCTTGAGCTGAACGAGCTTGAGGCGGAAAAACGCCATCTGCTTTTCGTTCATGTACTCGCTGTCGGGCATGGCCATGACTTCAGCGTCGGTCAGCTCGGCAACGGACTTGGTTTTCCAGTTGTTCGCCAGCTTGGGGTCTTTTTTGGCAGCCGTGAAAGTGGGCTGCGCTTGCGCGGTCGTGGGCATGGTGTGTTGATAACTGGCTTTGGCGGCCGTGGAGGCCACCGTCTGTGCCATGGATGGTACGGTCAATTGGGCCAATCGGGAAGAAGGCCGGGTTGTGCGCACGGGTACCTGCGAGCCCGCCTGCAGCGCAGGCGCCGCAGCGGGTGCCGCCACGGCGAGGGACGCGGCCACCTTGGGTGCCGCAGCAGCCTTGGCAGCGGCCTTCGCAGCCACCTTGGGTGCTGCTGGGGCTGCGGCGCTTTTCGCCGCGGCAGGGGTTGCCTTGGTGGCCCCCTTTGATTTGCTGGTGTCGGCTTTCACTTCCTGGTCTCCTCGCAGTACGGGCGGGCCCTTGGCCGCTCTCACGGCCCGGGACTGGTGGCAAGCCTTGGGTGGTTTTACCGGGGCGCGATTGTATCGACCTGGGCTGACGCAAACGGAAACGTTGCGGATACGACACAAATCGGGCGCCATCGCCCCCTCACACCCCGTGCGCAGGTCAGACCAGGCTTTGCTCCAGCCCCTGCAAGAAGATGTCCTTGGGCAGGTCAATGCCAATGAAAACCATCTTGCTGGTGCGCGGCTCGCCCTCGGCCCACTGGGGGCCCAGGTCGCTGCCCATGAGCTGGTGCACGCCCTGGAAGATCACCTTGCGCTCCGTGCCTTTCATATTCAGCACCCCTTTGTAGCGCAGCATGCGCGGTCCGTAAATGTTGACGATGGCGCCGAGGAAGTCTTCGAGCTTGGCCGGATCGAACGGGCGGTCCGAGCGGTACACGAAACTCTTCACGTCATCGTCGTGGTGATGGTGGTGCCCGTGCTCATGACCATGCTGGTGCGACGGGTGGTTGCAGTGCTCGCCATGCTCATGGTCGTGATCGTGGTGGTCATGCCCGTGCTCCTCTTCCTTGAGAAAGTCCGGGTCGATGTCCAGCTTGGCATTGAGGTTGAAGCCGCGCAGGTCCAGCACCTCCTTGAGCGGCACTTCGCCGAAATGCACGGCCTTGATGGGCGCGCGTGGGTTCATGTGCTTGAGGCGGTGGATCAGCGCCTCGGTCTCTTCCTTGGACACCAGGTCGGTCTTGGACAGGAAGATCTGGTCCGCAAACCCCACCTGGCGGCGCGCTTCCTGACGGTCGTTGAGCTGCTGGGGCGCATGTTTGGCGTCCACCAGCGTGATGATGGAGTCGATGAGGTAGGTCTCGGCGATCTCTTCGTCCATGAAGAAGGTCTGCGCCACGGGGCCCGGGTCGGCCACGCCGGTGGTCTCGATCACGATGCGGTCAAAGTCGAGCAGGTTCTTGCGCTTCTTGGCGGCCAGCAGCTGCAGGGTTTCGCGCAGGTCTTCGCGGATGGTGCAGCAGATGCAGCCATTGCTCATCTGCACGATCTGCTCCTTGGACTCGGTCACCAGGATGTCGTTGTCGATGTTTTCTTCGCCGAACTCGTTCTCGATCACGGCGATCTTCTGGCCATGGGCTTCGCTCAAGAGGCGCTTGAGCAACGTCGTTTTGCCCGAGCCCAGGAAGCCGGTGAGGATGGTGACGGGGATCAGTGCCATAAATCTGTCTTTCAAGGGAATCAAATACTTGTGCTGCGCGGCGGCAGTGCCCCAACCAAGGGCTAATTTTTCAGTGTACCGAGGCTGTCAAGCCCCTGCTGGCGCCGGATATCTCACCCCTTGCGCATGACGACCAGCCCCTTGAGGTACTCGCCCTCCGGAAACTCCAGCGTCATCGGGTGGTCGGGCGCGCCGCCCAGGCGCTCGACGATGTAGCCATCCACCCCCGCATCGGCGCCCGCTGAAGCCACGATCTTGTGGAACAGGTCGGCGCTGATGCCGCCTGAGCAGGAGAAGGTGAACAGCACGCCGCCGGGCGACAGCAATTGCAGCGCCAGCCGGTTGATGTCTTTGTAGGCGCGTGCGGCGCGCTCGGCGTGCGCTGCAGTGGGCGCAAACTTCGGCGGATCCAGGATGATGGCGTCGAAGCTCTGGCCTTCTTTGAGGAACTGGCGCAGCGAGGCGTTCACGTCAGCATCGAGGAAGGTGGCGCGGTTCGGATCGAACCCATTGAGCGCCACGTGGGCGCGGGCGCGCTCCAGGGCCGGGCCGGAAGAATCGATGGAGGTCACGTGTCCATCGGCCACATTGCCTGCCGCACGCATGCCCGCCAGCGCCGCCACACTGAAGCCACCGGTGTAGCAAAAGCAGTTGAGCACATGCTTGAAGCCCAAGCGCTGGGTGTAGTCGGCAAACCGCTTGCGGCTGTCGCGCTGGTCCAGATAAAAGCCCGTCTTGTGGCCCTCGGCAATGTTGAGGGTCAGGCGCCACTGGTGCTCGCGGATCGTCAGTTCCAGCGGCGGCCCCTCGCCATCGCCCGCAGCGCCCGTCGGCCCGCCGCGCAGCCAGCCGGTGGCAGGCTCCAGTCCCTCCAGCGAACGCACGCTGGCGTCCGAGCGCTCGTACAGCTTGGTCAGCCCCGTCTCGCGCAGCAGCGCATCGGCAATCACCCCCTTCCAGCGCTCGGTGCCTGCGCTGGTGAACTGCGCCACCAGGGTATCGCCATAGCGGTCCACGATGAGCCCCGGCAGACCGTCGGACTCGCCGTGCACCAGGCGTACGCCATCGCTCTGCACATCAAAACGGGCTCTGGCGATGATGGAACGTGCACAAGCAGCTATGAAAAACGGAGCATCAATACGCTGCGCCTCGTCAAAGCTCCACACCCGTGCACGGATGCGCGAGCGGGGGCTGTAAGCCGCCCAGGCGAGGAATTGGCCTTCGTGCGACTCCACGCGCACGGTCTCGCCGCTGTCGCCGCCGCCCTTGGCGATGGCCGATTCAAAGATCCAGGGATGGCGGCGCAACAGCGAGCGCTCTTTGCCGGGGCGTAGGCGAAGGGTTTTCATAGGCCCGATTGTCGCGCGGCCGCTGCCCCATCACCTCGCACGCCCCGAACCAGTGCGCCCATGGAACCGGCGTTGCCGGGCCATCGGGTGCGTCCCCCTGGGAGGGGCTGTGGCGCAGCCGCTAGGGGGGCTTTCGTCTTGCCCGCGGATGCGCCGCGTCATACACCTTGGCCAGGTGCTGAAAATCGAGTCGCGTATAGACCTGCGTTGTCGTGATGTTGGCGTGGCCCAGCAGCTCCTGCACCGCGCGCAGGTCGCCACTGCTTTGCAGGAGGTGGCTGGCGAACGAGTGGCGCAGCATGTGCGGGTGCACTGGAGTGGTCAGCCCCGCCTGCTGGCTGCGCTGGCGCAGGCGCAGCCAGATCGACTGGGCGGTGAGGCGTTTGCCGCGCTGGCCTACGAACAGGGCGGTGTCGAGCCTTGCAGAGCCCTCGCCACCAAACGGGGTGGCCCGCAGCTGCAACCAGGCCTGCAGCGCGGCCGTGGCCGCGGCGCCCACCGGTACGCTGCGGCGCTTGCTACCCTTGCCGAACACATGGGCCTCGCCCGCTTGCAGGTCCACCCAGCCGCGGCCCTGGCGCTGAGTGTCGGCGTTGGGGATGGCATCGAGCCCCGCCAGTTCGCCCACGCGCAGGCCGCATCCGTACAGCAGCTCCACCATGGCCGCATCGCGCGCCTCCAGCCAGGGGTCGGCGCCGGTGTTGTCGAACTCCGCCAGGCGCACGGCATCGTCCACCCCCAATGCCTTGGGCAAGGGCTTGGGGGCCTTGGGCGCGCGCACGTCCTGCACCGGGTTGTGCGGGATCAGCCCCTGCCGCCCGGCCCAGATGAAGAAGCCGCGCCATCCCGAAAGGATGAGCGCAATGCCCCGCCCGCTGCGCCCGCCGCTGTGCATCTGCGCGACAAAGCGGCGAATGTGAGCGGTCTGCAACTGCAGCAGCGGCACGTTCACGCCAGCCGCAAACTGCGCCAGCTTTTCGAGGTCCAGGGTGTAGAGCGTGAGCGTGCGCGCGGCCAGCCGCTTTTCGACACGCACGTGCTCCAGGTAGCACACGACCTCCGGGTCGAGCGTGGTGGGGATGGTGGGCGTTTCAGACATGGGGCTGTCGCTGAGACGCCACGAAGTTGGCACGGGCTGCCGAACGGCGTGTTACTGCAGTCGCAACAGCGCTGCGCTAGCCAGCTCTGCCATGCGCGACAAAAAGTCGGTGCCCATCGTGGCGTCAAACCGCTGCGGATCGTGCGAGCCCAGCACCAGCAGGCCAAACGCTCGCGTGGCGCTGTCGATGGCGCCCGCGCGCAGCGGCAGCAGGGCCAGGGACTGGGCGGGCTCGCCGCCCTCTTGCGCCAGCCAGCCTGCAGGCTCGAAGCCCAGGTTGGGGCCACAGAAGGGCATGGTCAGCGACGAGGCAAACGCACGCGCATCTTCGCTCGCGCCCTGGGTGAAATCGGCGTCGATGTACGGCGCTGCCACCGTCCACACCCGCACAGCCGCCTGGGGCACATCGAACAGGGTGCGCACGCCATCGACTACGGCCTGGGGCAGGTCAAACGGGTCGCGCACCTGCAGCAGGCTGCCGGTCCACTGGTGCACTTTGTGGGCAATGGCGGCGTTTTCGGTGCTGTTGCGCACCATTTCCATGATGCGGTGCTCCAGGCCCTTGATCTTCTCGCGCAGCATCTCGGCCTGGCGTTCCTGCAGGCTCACGGCGCGCGCTCCGTGCGGGCTGGTGATCTGCACGCTGGCCAGCACCTCGGCATGGCGCTCGAAGAAGCCCGGCGTGTTGGTGAGGAACTGGGCGATGTCGTCTTCGGTGATCGGTGGGATGTGGGTAGTCATACGAGCGTGTCGGGAATGTCGATCTGGCCTTCGAACACCGTGGTGGCCGGGCCGGTCATGAAAACGGAATCAGCCTCCTGGCCGCTCCAGGCGATCGTGAGGCGGCCGCCGCGCGTGTCCACCTGCACCTCGGGGTCGAGCAGCCCCAGCCGGATGCCGCTGGCCACGGCCGCGCAGGCGCCGGTGCCGCAGGCCAGCGTCTCGCCCGCGCCGCGCTCGAACACCCGCAGGCGCACATGGGAGCGGTCCACGATCTGCAGGTAGCCCGCGTTCACCCGCTGGGGAAAGCGCGCGTGGCGCTCGATCAGCGGTCCGGTCTGCGCAACGGGCGCCGTGTCCACGTTGTCCACCAGTTGCACCGCATGCGGGTTGCCCATGGAGGCCACCGCTACCAAAACAGAAGCACCCGAGGCATATTCCTCTAGCGCTACCGGCCATTTTTGCCCCGAACCTTGCTGCACGGGCGCAAGACCGGCGGTGTCGAACGGCACCTTGGCGGGGTCGAACTCGGGCCGGCCCATGTCCACCGTGACGCGGCCGTCGCCCGTGAGGCGGGGGGCAATCACGCCGCTTTTGGTCTGTACGCGGATGGTGTCCTTGCCCGACAGCCCCCGGTCGTGCACAAAGCGTGCAAAACAGCGCGCACCGTTGCCGCACTGCTCCACCTCGCCGCCGTCGGCGTTGTGGATCACATATTCAAAGTCGATGCCTTCCCCCGGCGAGGGCCGCACGGTGAGGATCTGGTCGGCGCCGACGCCGAAATGGCGGTCGGCAAGGAAGCGGTATTGGGCGGCACTGAGCCCCAGGCGGCCCTGGGTTTCGTCGAGCACCACAAAATCGTTGCCCGCGCCCTGCATTTTGGTGAAGCGAATCTTCATGGGACGGGATTATGGCCCCGCCCCTGCGCCAAACCGCGCGCGGGCATACGCTTGGCAGCTTCTCTCGATTCCCCCGGCTTTTCAGGAACCTCGCATGACCGATCTTTCCGCTTTTGCCATCACCCGCAAATGGCCCGCCCGGCACCCGGACCGCATCCAGCTGTATTCCCTGCCCACGCCCAACGGCGTGAAGGTGTCGATAGCGCTGGAAGAACTGGGCCTGCCCTACGAGCCCCATCTGGTGAGCTTTGAGACCAACGACCAGACCACGCCCGAATTCCTCTCGCTCAACCCCAACAACAAGATTCCGGGCATCCTGGACCCGAACGGCCCGGACGGCCAGCCGCTGGCGCTGTTCGAGTCAGGTGCCATCCTGGTGTACCTGGCCAGCAAGACCGGCCAATTGATGCCACAGGACACCGCCGGGCGCTACGAAACCCTGCAGTGGGTGATGTGGCAGATGGGCGGTGTGGGCCCCATGTTTGGCCAGCTCGGGTTTTTCCACAAATTTGCGGGCAAGGACTACGAAGACAAACGCCCGCGCGACCGGTATGTCGCTGAGTCGAAGCGCCTGCTCAAGGTGCTGGACGAGCGCCTGGCGGGCCGCCAATGGGTGATGGGCGACCAGTACACCATCGCCGACATCGCCATCCTGCCCTGGGTGCGCAACCTGGTGGGCTTTTACGGCGCGGGCGACCTGGTGGAGTTTGACCAGTTCAAGGAGGTGCAGCGCGTGCTCGCCGCCTTCGTGGCGCGTCCGGCGGTGGCCCGGGGGCTGGCCATTCCGGCACGCGGCTGACGGCTAGGGCGCCGGGTTTCTCATCCGCCCTTGATCTTGATCATCCCGCGCAGCCCGGCACCCGGGCGCCACGCACCTACCATGGGCCTCCTAAAAAAACAGGGAGCACCCCATCGGATTGACCGTTGAGGTTCTTCAGGATCTGGACGTGCACGACCTGCAGGCTGCCGCCCGTGCAGCGCTGCAGGAAACCAACGCCATCGCGCTGATCGAGTTTCTGGAAATGCTGTGGAGCTGCGATGTGAAGGGGAAGGGTGCCAATGCCGTCATCGACGCGGTGCTGCTTCGGTTGCAGCAGCTGCGTGGATTGCGCTGAGAACCAGTCCACCAGCCCGCAAGACGGTCAGCCCAAACGCTCCTGCAAGAAAAGCAGAAAACACGCGATGCGTGCCGCCAGCTGCGTGTTGCGGTAGTACGCCGCGCTGATGGACTGGCGCATGTCCACCGTGTCCTTGGCCAGCAGGCACCAGGCCCCCACAGTGGACCAATGCGGACGCAGGGTCCATCCCGAAGGTCGGGCTGCCTCTAGCCTCCCCTCTCAGTCAGCCATCACGCGCACGAACGCCGGCACCACACCCAGCAGGTCGTCGCGCCGCTGCACCGCATGCACATCGGCGCGCGGCGCTTTGGCGCCCAGGGGCTTGAACACCACGCGCGGCCCGAACAGCATGCCCAGGGACGACGGCACCAGGGCCACGCCCAGCCCGGCCGCCACCAGACTCAGCACGGCCGCCAGCTCCACCGTGGTCTGCGCCACCTGGGGCGCAAAGCCGGCCTGCACGCAGCACTGCACCATGTGCTCGGCATGAGCTGATGAATCGCGGCGCAGCATCACGAAGGCCTCGCTGCGCAGGTCCTTCAAGGCCAGTGCCTTGCGCGCCGCCAGCGGGTGGCCGGGCGGCAAAGCCGCCACCACAGGGTCGGGCCACAGCAGGGTGCTGGCGAGCTGGTCGTCGTTGACGGCCGTGCGCGAGATGCCCACATCGATGCGTTTGTCGCGCAGGGCCGCCTGCTGCAGCGAAGGCTGCATCTCGTGCAGCACCACATCCACGCCCGGATGGCTTTGCCGGTAGCGCGCCAGCGCCGCCGGAAACGGCCCGAGGAAATGCGAGCCCGACAGCCCCACTTCAATGCGCCCGGCCTGCCCCTGGCCGATGGCCGCCACACGCTGGCGCGCCGTGTCCAGCCGCTCCAGCACCGCGCGTGCATCCACCAGATAGGCCTGGCCTGCCAGCGTCAGCTCCACGCGCCGGCTGGTGCGCACGAAGAGCTGGGCGCCCAGTTCTTGTTCCAGCTGGGCGATCTGCAGGCTCAGCGGCGGCTGCGAGACATGCAGGCGCTGCGCGGCGCGTGTGAAGCTCAGCTCTTCCGCCAGGGCGACGAAGTAACGCAGATGGCGCAGTTCCATTGATACTTTTCAGGTCTTGATCAAGACCAACAATATATTGGACTGCTGATTCGCTTGTTTCCACAATACCTTCACTACAACATCTGGTGGAGACGAACATGACGATCAAGCACAGCCTGCTGGCTGCCACGCTGGCCCTCTCGGGCCTGGCCATGGCGCAAGACAACTACCCCAGCAAGGCCATCACGCTCACCGTGCCCAACCCGCCCGGCGGCGTGGTGGACACCTCGGCCCGCCTGCTCAACGAGCCGTTGGCGCGCGTGATCGGCCAGCCGGTGGTGATCGACAACAAGGCGGGCGGCAGCGGCAACGTGGCCTACGGCGCCGTGGCCCGCGCAAAACCCGATGGTTACAACCTGCTGATCTCGTACTCGGCCTACCACGTGGGCAACCCGGCCCTCACCCCCAGCCTGCCCTGGGAGGCCAAGGACTTCGCCCCCATCGCGCTGCTCACCGTGGCCACCAACGTGATTGCCGCTCACCCCTCGGTGCCAGCCAACAACCTCAAGGAATTCATCGCCTACCTCAAGGCCAACCCGGGCAAGGTGAACTACGCCTCGCAGGGCAACGGCTCGCTGTCGCACATCGGCACCGAGATCTTCAAGCAGCAAAGCGGCACCTTCATGACCCACATCCCCTACCGTGGCTCGGGCCCTGCGGTGGCCGATGTGCTGGCGGGCCAGGTGCAGGTGTTCATCACCACGCCACCGTCGGTCATGCAGCATGTGGTCAGCGGCAAGCTCAAGGCCTTTGCCGTCACCGGCACCAAGCGCCACCCGGGCCTGCCCAACGTGCCCACCGTGGCCGAGGCCGGCATGCCCGACTTCAAGCTCGAAGCCTGGGTGGGCCTGTTCGCCCCGGCCGCCACGCCACCCGCCGTGGTGGCCAAGCTCACCGCCGATGTGAAGAAGGCGCTGGACATGCCCGAGACGCACCAGCGCGCCGACGCGGCCGGCATCGAACTGCGCTACCTGCCGCCCGACGCCCTCGGTGAGCTGGTGAAGACCGAAACCGCCTACTGGGCCAAGACCATCAAGGCCGCCGGTATCAAAGCCGACTGACCGGCCCACAAACATCCCCTGCGCGATCCCATTTCCGGCGCTCCGCGCGCCGGGCGGGCAGCGCTTTGCCCATTGACTCCTGAAAGACCACCATGCAACGCACCTACCGCATCGGGCAGATCGTGCCCAGCTCCAACACCACGATGGAGACCGAGATCCCGGCCATGCTGCGCGCCCGCGAGCAGATCCTGCCGGAGCGCTTCAGCTTCCACGCCAGCCGCATGCGCATGCAGAAGGTCACCAAGGAAGAGCTGGCCGCGATGGACCGCGACTCCGACCGCTGCGCGCTGGAGCTGTCGGACGGCAAGATGGACGTGATGGGCTATGCCTGCCTCGTGGCCATCATGAGCATGGGCCTGGGCTACCACCGCGCATCCGAAAAGCGGCTGCATGAAGTCACCGAGGCCAATGGCAAGCCCGCGCCCGTGGTGTCCAGCGCAGGCGCGCTGGTCGACGGGCTCAAGGCCATGGGCGCGAAGAAGGTGTCGTTGCTCACGCCCTATATGAAGCCGCTTACCCAGCTGGTGGTGGACTACATCGAGCACGAGGGCATTGCCGTGCACGACAGCCTGTCGCTGGAAATTGCCGACAACCTGCAGGTGGGCGCGCAGGACCCCGCCGCCCCGGCCCAGCTGGTGCAACGGCTGGACACGCGCGGCGTGGACGTGGTGGTGATCTCGGCCTGCGTGCAGATGCCCTCGCTGGCGTCCGTGCAGATGGCACAAGACCAGTTGGGCATTCCTGTCGTGTCCGCTGCAGCCTGCACCACCTGGGCGATGCTCAAGCGCCTGGGGCTGGAAACTCGGGTACCCAACGCAGGGGCCCTGCTCTCTGGCGCCTACTGACCTCCCCAAGGGCAAGAGGCCGGCCCGTTGACGAAAGCAGCAGACGGGCAGGCTGCAGGACAACACCGGATAATGGCTCGATGCCCCGCTCCAGCCAACAACTCCACCCCCACCGAGAACCTGTAGCCACCCGCCCCGCCGCCACCGTGCTGCTGCTGCGCGATGGGCCTGACGGCGGCGGGCTCGAAGTCCTTATGACCCGGCGCTCGGCCACGGCCAGTTTTGCGCCCGGAGCCTATGTCTTCCCCGGCGGGGGCATTGATGCGCTGGATGCCGCCCCCGCGACGCACGCCGCTGCGGACCGCCGCCCCACCCAGAGCGACCTGCACCTCACCCAGGCGATTGCGGCTATCCGCGAGAGCTTTGAAGAGCTGGGCGTGCTGCTGGCGCGCCATGCCGAGGGCCCCCGCCAAGGACAGATGGCCGATGCGCAGGACATCGCCGCCATCGACCGCCACCAGCCCTTTGTGGCGCAATGCGCTGCACGCGGCCTGCGCCTGGCGGCCGACTGCGTGTACCTGCTGGCCCACTGGACGGCCGACCGGGACCTGGCGCGCCGCTTTGAAGTGCCCTTTCTGGTGGCCCGCATGCCCGAGGGCCAAGAGCCCGTGGCGGACGAAACCGAGCAGTTCGAGCCCGTGTGGGTGCGCCCGGCCGACGCGCTGGCGCGGCACGAGGCCGGGCATTTCTTCATGATCTTTCCGACCATCCGCACGCTGCAGCGCCTGGCCCGATTTGCCAGCGCCCAGGCGGTGCTGGACGCCGTGGCGCACGAGCAGCCCCTATGGGTGAGCTGCCCGCGCGCAGGCCTGCTGGCGGGCAAGGAGTCGCGCTACATGGAGGACGACATGCCGTTTGGCGAGCTGGCGCTGGTCTGCCCCGACGGGGAGATCGTGCACCCGCTGGACTGGCAGACCGAGCGCCCCGTGCCGCTCTTGCGCAACGTGCAGCGCCTCACAGCCCCCAACCCCGGCGTGATGACCGGCCCCGGCACCAACAGCTATCTGGTGGGCGACCCGGCCACGGGTTTCTTCGCCATCGACCCCGGCCCGGCCGACGCCGAGCACCTGGACAAGCTCTGGCGTGCAGCGGGGGGCGACATCCGCATGATCGTGTGCACCCATTCCCACCCCGACCACTCGCCGGGCGCCGCACCGCTGCAGGCCCTGTGCGTGCAGGCGGGCAAGGCGCGCCCGCCCATCCTGGGCCTGCCGTCCGCCCCCACGGCCCGCGCAGCCAGCCAGTTCACCCCCGACCGGGCGCTGCAAAATAATGAGCTGCTCGTGCTTGAAGGACTAGCGCCTGAGGGCAAAATCACCCACACCCTGCAGGTGATCCATACCCCGGGCCATGCCGCCAACCACTTGTGTCTGCTGCTGGTGGAAGACGCGCTGCTGTTCAGCGGCGACCACATCCTGAACGGCAGCACCACCGTGATCGACCCGCCCGACGGCAACATGGCCGACTACCTGGATTCGCTGGACCGGCTGGATGCGGTCTGCGCCGAGCACGGCGTGGAGTTCATCCTGCCCGCGCATGGCTACGTGCTGGGGGGCCCGGTCCTGGGTGCCCGCAATGCCATCGCCAAGCTTAAGGCCCACCGCCTGGCGCGCGAGGCCAAAGTGCTGGCCGCCATGCAGGCGCTGCCACAAGGCAGCATGGAAGACTGGGTGCGCCACGCGTACGACGACGTACCGCAGCGCATGTGGCCCGTGGCCCAGCGCTCACTGCTGGCGCATGTGGAGCGCATCCGGTCGCTACAGCCCGGCAACAACTGAGCCACAAGGACAACAAGACCGCCTTCAACATTCAATGACCGACAAGAACCCCGACCCCACCCACATCCGCCTGGCCAAACGCGTGGCCGAACAATTGAACTGCTCGCGCAGCACGGCCGAGCAATTCATCGAGGGCGGCTTTGTGAGCGTGGACGGCAAGATCGAGGAGGCTCCCGGCGCGCGCGTGCGCCCCGATCAGGCGGTGGCCGTGGCGCCTGATGCCAGCCTGCTGGCGCTGACACCAGTCACCTTGCTGCTGCACAAACCCGCAGGGTTTGAAGCCGGCCTGGGCCTGCCGGGCGCACCCACAGGGCAAGCGGCCCACGCCAGCCGCAGCCAGGGTGCGCCACAGGCGCTCACGCTGCTCAACGCCGCGTCGCACCTGCCGGAAGACGCGTCGGGCATCCGCGTGCTGCAGCGCCACTTCAAGCAGCTCGAATGCTTCACGCCCCTGCCCACCGAAGCCAGCGGCCTGGTGGTGTACACGCAGGACAAACGCATCGCACGCAAGCTGGCCGAAGACATCGAGGTGCTGGAGCAGGAATGCATTGTCGAGGTCAAGGGCGACATCGCGCCCAATGGCCTGCAGCGCCTGTGCCACGGCCTCACGTTCAACGGCCGCCCCCTGCCCCCCATCAAGGTGAGCTGGCAGAACGAGACCAAGCTGCGCTTTGCACTCAAGGGCATCCGCCCCGGCCAGATCCCGGCCATGTGCGAGGCGGTGGGCCTGACGGTGGTGGGTATCAAGCGCATCCGCATCGGCCGCGTGCCGCTGGCCAAGGTGCCCGAGGGGCAGTGGCGCTACCTGCAGCTGTGGGAGAAGTTCTAAGAATCTGCTCTAAGCGCTTACGGGCCCAGCGGCGCACTGCCGATGCGCAAGGGAAAGGCGACGCAAATATGCTCCTGAAAACATAGCTATCAGCGCTTTTACAACAAGCACTTCAAGCCTTCTTCATTCGAATTTCTTCCATCTGCACCGCTGCTACACTGCGCAGCACTCTGGAGGGAGTTCATGAACACAAACCAATCGTCAGGCGGCGCCGCAGGGCCGATGTCCACCTTCATGCCGATGAACATCGATGCCCACCCGCTCGAGTTCACTGGCAGCGGGGGCGAGTATTTCCGGGTCTGGATCGTCAACGTGCTGTTGTCCATCGTCACGCTGGGCATCTACACCCCCTGGGCACGCCGCCGCACCGCCCAGTACTTCTACAGCCACACGCTGGTGGCGGGCAGCCCCCTCGAATTCACCGCGCAGCAGCGCAAGATGGTGATGGGCTTTGTGCTGCTGATGCTGCTGACCATTGCCTATAACCTGGCCGCCAACACCGGGCAGGACACGGCGGTGGGCCTGTTCCTGCTGGCGGGCGCGGCGCTGGCGCCCGTCATCTGGGCCAGCGCCATGCGGTTTCGCCTGGGGGCCACACGCTGGCGCGGGCTGCGACTGCAGTTCACCGCGAGCTGGAAAGAGGTCTACCTCGCCAGCTGGCCCGTGTTTGCACTGGCGCTGGTGTGGTTTGGTGTGTTCTATGGCCTGCAGTTGCTGTCGCCCGATCTGGCCCAGGCGCTGGAGACCATCGAGGAAGAAGGCAAGAAGCAACCCATGCCCTCGTTCACCCCCGCCATGGGCGGCCTGGTGCTGCTGGGCCTGGCGCTGTCGGTGCTGTGCGTGATCCGCATGGAATACAACTTCAAGAGCCTCTTGGTGCTCAAGGCCCAGGTCGGCGCCGAAAAAGGTCGCTGGAAGCCCGTGTACATGGACTTCGTCAAGGTGTGGATGGCCACCGTGGCCGTTTTCATTCTGTGCGTGGTGGGCTTCGCGGCACTCATCGGCATCCTGGCGGGCAGCTCCATCGCCCTGGTGGCCAGCCAGAGCAACCGGCTGGGCCTGTGGATGTTTGTGGTGATCATCGTGTCCATCATCGCGGGCATCTTCATGCTGATCCTGGCGTCGGCACCCGCCCGCGCCTACCGCGAGGCGCGCATGTTCCAGCTGATGTGGAACAACATCGGCGTAAGCCATGTGGCGCGCTTCAAGTGCCACCTGAAAAGCGGCCAGTACGTGTGGCTGCGCATCAAGAACATGCTGCTCACCCTGCTGACACTGGGGCTGTACCGCCCGTTTGCGCGGGTGAGTGAGTACCGCATGAAGTGCGAATCCGTCACCCTGCACGTCAAGGGTGGCGTGGAGCAGGTGACCGGCGCCATGGTGCGCCAGCAGCAGGGTGGCCTGGGCGATGCGCTGGCGGATGCCGCTGGCCTCGACCTCATCGGTTGACCATGTCGACGCCCGAGCACCCTGCCCTGGTCCCCGGGCGCTGGTTTGACGGCCAGAGCAGCAAGGCCCGTCCCGTGGTGGTGAGCCTGCGGTCCACATCACAAGGCCCATCGGTGGTGCTGCATCCGCTCTCTCAGCCGGGTGGTGAACCGGTGGTCTTTGCCTGGAAGCAGGTGGGCTGGCCGGAGGCGTGGAACGAGCGTAAGCTCCAGCCCCGCGTGGTCGTCGATCTGCGCGACCATGGCAGCGTGGAGATCGACGCCGTGACCGAATGGCGCGCCGCCCTGGCCGCTGCGGGCGAGCGCCCCGGCATCGCACAACGCATGCAGACCCGCTGGCCCGTGCTGCTGGGCGTGACGGCCGCCGCCGTCATCGGCCTCACGCTGTTTTACCGCTACGGCACACCCTGGGCCGCCACGCAGCTCACGCGGTTTGTGCCCCTGGGCTGGGAAACCAGCGTGGCTGAGAACGTGCTCCAACAGATGGATGAAGGCACCCTCAAGCCCAGCAAGCTCCCCAAGGAGCGGCAGCAGCAACTTCAGGCCCGCTTCAACACGTTGGTGCAACAGGCACCTGCCACGCTGCACCGCTACGCACAATACAACCCGCCCCTGTCGCTGGAGTTCCGCTCGGGCATGGGCGCCAACGCTTTTGCCCTGCCCGGTGGCAAGATCGTGATGACCGACGGCATCGTGAAAGCCGCCGCCGACAAGGGCCTGCCCGACGACGCCTTGGTGGGCGTGCTGGCCCACGAGATCGGCCATGTCGTGCACCGCCACACCACCCGCATGGTGGTGGAGCAAGGCGTGCTCAACGTCGGCCTGGGCCTTGCACTGGGGGATGTATCGGCCATCGTCTCCACCGGTGCCTCGGTGATGACGGGCCTGGCCTACAGCCGCAGCCACGAGCGCGAGGCCGACTGCTACGCCATCGCCGTCATGCGCCACGCCGCACTGCCCACAGCGCCCATGGGCCAGCTGTTGCTGGCGATTGCGCGTGATGAGGACCAGGAAGACGCCCAGAAAAAAGACCCGGGCAAGGGCCCGGCAGCCGTGGCCTCGGCGCCCGCGTCTGGAGCCAGCACGGCCGATGCGGCTCACCAACGCAAGACGGCGCAGGAGATCGGATCGCACCCTGTCTGGTCGCTGCTGAGCAGCCACCCCGACACGGTGGAGCGTGCGACAGAGCTGGAGCGGGGGCAAGCACCCCATTGCGCAAAAAACTGAACACAGCCGCGCCACAGGGGCGGCGTGCTCACAACACGACCCATGGCGAGTCGGGGTGAAAATAAAGTGTGAAGCACGCCGATAAGCCGGATTCTGTGCACCACGGTTGCCCGCAGTGTGACCGCCATTAATCTGGGCCGGGTGTCGCCACCACGGCTCGGTGCTACCTACCCGCCAGCTCTCCCCGCGGATCCACAAGGTCGAGAGAGGTCGCCCTGCTCCCGTGGCTGGCCTACTTGGTATTGCTGCGCGTAGAGATTGCCCGTTTCACCCCCAGTGGTTTGCCTTGCGGCACTCCCCCGGGACTCGTCTCTGTTGCTCTGATCCTCACCTCACGGTGGGCAGCCGTTAGCTGCTACGCTGTCCTGTGCAGTCCGGACATTCCTCCAGTGCCTGGTTTCCCAGATTGCACCAGCGGCGGTCTGGCGTGCTTCACGGGCGAGATTATCGCCCAGCACCCGATGCCCGCTCCCAATCCAGCCCAAACCGCGCCAGGTACTTGCGCAGCCGGTCCGCATCGTTGACCACGGTGCGCTGCGTGCGCGAGGCCTGGAACAGCACGCGTCCTGCATCCGACAAGGTGCGCGACTGCCGGCAGACCTGCAGCACGGCGGCCAATTGCAACTGGTCGAAGAGGTCCATGGACTCCACCACCTCGTCACCCAGCAAAGCCGCGAGTTCGTCGCGCCCCACCGCTCCTGCGGCGGGAGCCAGGCCATGGCGCGCATCGCTGGCGGGCTGCCACAGCCAGCGCAGGCGCGCGATCTCAGCCTCCACCAGCGGCAGGCCGATGCGGCCGCTGTCAGCCAATGTGGCCAGGCGTGTCACGCTGGCGGAGAGGTCGCGGAAGTTGCCGGTCCACAGCGCTTCGGGAGACTGGGCGTAGCGCAGGTAAGCGGCGCGCGCCTCGTTGGAAAAGCGCACGCTGCGGCCCAGCTCTTCGCCCGCGCGCTGTAGCAGGTGATCCACGTTGGGCTCGATGTCTTCAGGCCGCTGGGCCAGGCCAGGCAGTACATAGCTCCAGAGGTTGATGCGCGCAAACAGGTCTTCACGAAAGCGCCCCGCCGCCACCTCGGTGCGCAGGTCACGATTGGTGCCCGCCACCAGCTGAAAGTCACTCGCCACCTCGCGGTCGCTGCCCAGGGGGTAGAAGCGCTTTTCTTCCACGGCCTTGAGCAGCATGGCCTGCTCGTCTGCGCCCAGCTCGCCGATCTCGTCGAGGAACAGCACACCCTTGTGCGCCGTGCGCAGCAGGCCCGCGCGGTCGGCCGCCGCGCCAGTGAACGCGCCTTTCTTGTGGCCGAACAGGGTGGACGCCGCGCCGTCGCCATGCAGCGTGGCGCAGTTCACCTCCACAAATTCGCCCTCCACCTGGTGGCGGGCCTTCTTCAATTCGTACATGCGCCGCGCCAGATGCGACTTGCCCGCACCTGTGGGCCCGGTAAACAGGATGGGCGCGCGCGAACGCACCGCCACCCGCTCCACCTCGTCGATCAGCGCATTGAAGCGGGCATTGCGCGTGGCGATGCCGCTTTTGAGGAACTGCACCGCGTTCTGCTGCTCGGCGCCAAAGCGCTGCGCGATCACGTCGTAGCGCGACAGGTCCAGGTCGATCAACGTGTAGCTACCCGGGTCGACGATGCGCTGGCGCTTGGGCGGGGATGTCTGCACCAGCACACCCGGAATGCGGCGCGACTCCACCAGCAAAAACAGGCAAATCTGCGCCACATGCGTGCCGGTGGTGATGTGCGTCCAGTATTCCTCACGCTCGGTGTCAAAGCGGTAGGCCTGCGTCCAGTCGTACAGCTGGGCATAGACCTCGCCAAAGTCCCACGGATCGGCGATGGGCAGCGGCACCAGGTTCACCGTGGTCTCGGGCGAGGCAGTCGCCATGTCAGCACGCACCTGGTGGGCCAGCTCGCGGTGCGGTGGTGTGTAGAGCAGTTCCAGCCGCTCGATCACCACGTCCTCGTGTTGCACCAGGGACACGGAGGGGCGCCATTTCTCCCACCGGCCAGCGCCCTTGCCAGAGTCCAGTTGGGTGCCCAGGAACCCGATGATCACCTTATCTTTTTGCATATTTTTTATCTATTTGACTAGCTTTCATTCTAGTTATCTTGGCATCCAAGCACCCAACCAATTTCACCCAACAGGAAATAACACTATACAAATCAACAACTTGTACGCATTTAACGCCTTGCATTGCAAGCTGGCATGCATCTGGCAATAGAAGCTGCATCCAGCGCAAGCGGTGACCGCTCACAGGTCGGGGTTAGGACAGCCGTTCGCCCCACCGGTGCCGGGCCTCCGGGGCCTTCGGGCTCTGTCGATGTCCTGCATGCCGCACATCGCAAACGCTGGGTATCGACACGGTCGTGGTGACCACTCCGAAGGGAAGTGTCTGGTTCGACTCCAGGCGTGCCACCACTGGTAGCTCAGTCTGGTAGAGCCCCGCCGCAAGGCGGTTGTCGCAGGTTCGATTCCTGCCCACGGTCGCAAGACCTTGTTTGGAAGTACCGGTCGAAAGACCACCCGCCGAACGCGGGGAGAGGCCCCCAGGTTGCGCCGCAACTGCCAGGGATTCACCCCGTCAGCCGGTGGCGGTTTGTGCCAGCACCCGGCACAGCCCACGCCCGCAGCCAGCCGCGCTGCCGCCCTTCCCACTGGGGATGGGGGCAACCACCACGGCGCACTGCACGGCCCAGGCTGCGCCCCTGGCACCCCGCCATCGCTGTAACGGCAACCCGATATGTGACGAGTGACGACAACGAAGAAGAAAGAGGAAAAAGAGATGCTGATGAAGATGTTTCAACGCGCCACCGTGAAGAAAAGCGAACGCGCCCTGCTGCTGCGCAATGGAAGCTTTGACCGCGTTCTGCACAGCGGCACCCACTGGCTGTTTGCGGGCACCGACGCGCTGCGCGTGGAGACCTTCGCCCTCGAACAACCCGCCTTCACCCACGGCCTGGCCGAGTACCTGATGGCGCAAGAGCCTGCGGTGGTGGCGGCCGAGTTCGTACCCGTGAACCTGTCGGAAACCGAAGTGGGCCTGCGCAGCGAAAACGGCGTACTGGTCGAGATCCTGCCCCCTGGCACCCGCCGCCTTTATTGGAAAGGCTTGGTGGAGGTGAGCGTGCAGGTGGTAGACCTGCAAGCAGGCGCTGAACTGCCCGCCGCACTGGTGGCGCGATTGACGCAAACCCAGCTGCGCCAGCGCAGCGTGACCGGATTGACCGGTGTGCTGCAGGTGCAGGTGGCAGAGGGCCAGTGCGGCCTGCTGACGGTGGACGGCAAGGTGGAACGCCTGCTGACCGCAGGTACCTACGCCTTCTGGAAGTATGGCCGCAGCGTTGCCGTGGAGATGGTGGATTTGCGCCTGCAAGCCGTGGAGGTATCGGGCCAGGACATCATGACCCGCGACAAGGTGAGCCTGCGCCTGAACCTGTGCGCCACCTACCGCTACACCGATGTGCTGCGCGCCTTTGCCCAGTTGCATAAGCCCGCAGATCATCTGTACCGCGAGCTGCAGTTTGCGCTGCGCGCCGCCGTGGGCACCCGCACGCTCGATGAGCTGCTGGAGAACAAGACGGTGATCGACGAGGTAGTGACCGCACACATGGCCACCAAGCTGCAGCCCTACGGCCTACAGCTGGAAAGCGTGGGCGTGAAGGACATCGTGCTGCCCGGCGAGATGAAAACCATCCTGACCCAGGTGGTGCAAGCCCAGAAGCAGGCCGAGGCCAACGTGATCCGCCGCCGCGAAGAAACTGCCGCCACGCGCTCGCTGCTCAACACTGCCAAGGTGATGGAAGACAACCCCGTCGCCCTGCGCATGAAAGAGCTGGAAACGCTGGAACGCGTGGCCGAGCGCATCGACAAGATCTCGGTGTTTGGCGGCCTGGACCAGGTGCTGAATGGCCTGGTGAAGATGAGATGAAAGAACGTTATGAAGAAGCAAGCAACACCCAAGGGTACGCCACTGGAAGCCGCCACACAGGCGGTCTACCAAGCCTTTGCACGCTACGACGCACCGCATGGCCTGCTGGACGTGTGCACGGCCTGCTGCATGGACGCTGAGCTGGAACGCGAGATGCGACGCCTGCCACTCCACCAGCTGACGCAGAAGCACTTCTACCAGTACAACGACTCGGCCAAGAGCCAGGTGCAGCCTGCGCGCGAGATCAAATATTTGGCCCCACGGCTGCTGGAACTGCTGGCCGAAGGTGCCCGGCTGCACCACTCCACCGAGCTGTACCTGGACCGATTGGGGCGGTGTGAGCCCGGTTCGTTTTCAGCGACAGAACAGGCTGCGCTGCAGGGCTTTGCGCTGGCGTACTTTGCGCAAGGGTTGGAGCAATGGCCTGCAGCCAGCGATTCGCTCTTCCAGGGCGATAACGCTTTCTCCATCCTGCTCATGTGGGCCTATGCCCGCGTACCGCTGGAGCCCCTGCTGCAACACTAGCTGGAATGCGAAAGCGACGCATCGACCCTGAACTTTGTGGACGCGTGCTATTGGGACTATGTGTGGAATGCCAACCAGATGGGCAATGCGTTTGCCACGGATGAGGTCGAATACAAACGCACCATGGAGGAATGGCTGAACAGGCCAGCCACCAAAGCTCGTTGGACAGAAAAGCTCATGCGGCTGGTGGATGCGGGCACCACCAGTTCCTGGTTGCCAGCGGGGGCCGTGGACCACCATTGCTACCCACTCCCAGAGCGGGTCAGCGCGGTCTTTGACGCAATGGCTGCATGACGCCCCTCGCCGTAAAAAACGAAACATACCGAAGAAACAACGAGAAAAGAACCATGAACTACGAACAACTCGAAATCCCGAACGGCGTGCCCGTGAAGATGTGGACGAACGGCGTGCCCGTGGAAGAAGACGCCAAGAACCAGCTGCGCAACATTGCGCGCCTGCCCATCGTGTTCAAGCACGTGGCGGTGATGCCCGATGTACACTTGGGGATCGGCGCGACCATCGGCTCGGTGGTGCCCACCCTCAAGGCCATCATCCCCGCTGCGGTGGGGGTGGACTTGGGGTGCGGAATGATGGCGTGCAAAACCACGCTGACCGCGAGCGATCTGCCGGACAACCTGTCTGGCGTGCGCACCGCCATTGAACGCGCCGTGCCCGTGGGGATGACTCCCAAGCGTTTCGGCCGCGACAAGGGAAGCTGGGATACGCCGCCCGCCGAGACCGACCGCGCCTGGGCCGCGCTCGTGGATGAGTTCGACGAGATTTGCGAAGCGCACCCGCGCATCAAGAACACGAACAACTACAAGCACCTGGGAACGCTCGGAACGGGGAACCACTTCATCGAGATCTGCCTGGACGAACACCAGAGTGTGTGGGTGATGCTGCACTCGGGTTCGCGCGGGGTGGGGAACGCCATCGGCACCCACTTCATCGAGCTGGCCAAGAAGGACGCCGAGATGAACCAGCGCAACCTGCCCGACAAGGACCTGGCGTACTTTGAAGAAGGCGCGCAGTACTTTGGCGACTACGTGAAGGCCGTGGGGTGGGCGCAGAAGTTTGCCGCCGCCAACCGCGAAGTGATGATGGGCCGCGTGATTGCCGCGCTACGCAAGGTGATCACCAAGCCATTCGAGACGCACATTGAGGCGGTGAACTGCCACCACAACTACGTGCAGCGCGAGACGCACTTCGGGCAAGACGTGTTCGTGACCCGCAAGGGCGCGGTGAGTGCCGAGCAGGGCAAGCTGGGGATCATCCCGGGAAGCATGGGAGCCAAGAGCTTCATCGTGCGCGGAAAGGGCAACCCCGAGAGTTTCAACAGCTGCAGCCACGGCGCAGGGCGAACCATGAGCCGCACCAAGGCCAAGAAGCTGTTCACCGTGGAAGACCAGATCAAGGCCACCGAAGGCGTGGAATGCCGAAAGGACGCGGATGTGATCGACGAGATTCCGATGGCGTACAAGAACATCGACGCGGTGATGGCGGCACAGGAGGACCTGGTGGAGGTGGTGTACACACTCAAGCAGGTGGTGTGTGTGAAGGGGTGACCAAACATGAACATCTACAAAGAGCAGGTAGAAACGCTCCAGAACCTGATGGTTTCACGAGCAACCGGCAACGACGAAAACGACGCCGACTATGTGAGGCTACGACAGGTCGTTTTGTCGGAGAAGCGATTTGACTCCCTGGTTCCAGGCTTCGTGAGAACCTGCCGAAGCCTGCCTCAGTTTTGGCAATTTATAAAAGGCAAGTACGCCACATATGCCGAGCGAAGAGAGTACATATGGAGTGAGTTTCGCCCCCTTTTGGACTTGATTGAATCTGACCAGAACCATCCTACTGATTCATTGGTCTCTGGGGCCGTGAAAAAAATGAACTCGGCGTATGCCCAAGCCGTATGGTCAAAAGCCCTTGATCGGAGGGCAGCAGATCCAGAGGGGGCGATTACTGTGGCTCGGACACTTCTTGAGTCGGTGTGCAAGCAAATTCTTGATGACTGCAACGTTGCACATGACGACAACCCCGACATGAACAAGCTGTATCGACTCACAGCAGAGGAGTTGCGAATAGCTCCGTCCCAACACACCGAACAAGTTTTCAAACAAATATTGGGAGGTTGCACAGCAGTCGTTGAAGGCCTAGCAGCGCTTCGCAATCGCTTGGGCGATGCCCATGGAAAGGGGAAAGTAGGCGTTCGACCTGCTGCGAGGCATGCAGAACTGGCAGTCAATCTCTCAGGCGCGTTAGCCATCTACTTACTTGCTACGCATGAGGCTCGCAAGGAAGTACCAACCTAACGTGATAGGTGTCAAACCGGCCTTGATGAGAACAAAAAATACTGAATGAAGATGCACTCACTAAGCCTCGACGGCTCCACCGGCGAAGGCGGCGGCCAGATCCTGCGCACCGGCCTAGCCCTGTCCATGGTCACAGGCCGACCGCTGCATATCACCCGTATCCGCGCCAGGCGACCCAAGCCGGGCCTCATGCGCCAGCACCTGGCCTGCGTGCAGGCGGCGGTGGCCGTATGCGGCGGGCAGGCCGAGGGCGCGGAGCTGAATTCGCAGACGCTGGTGTTCACGCCCGGCGACTTGCGGGCGGGCGACTACCGTTTTCAGATCGCCACCGCAGGCAGTTGCCTGCTGGTGCTGCAGACGGTGCTGCCTGCGCTGATGCTGGCCGATGGCCCGAGCAAGGTCGAGCTGGCGGGTGGCACGCACAACCCGATGGCGCCGCCGTTTGATTTTCTGGAACGCGCCTTTGCGCCGCTCGTGCGGCGGCTAGGGTTGGGGCTGGAGCTGCAATTGCAGCGGCGGGGCTTTTACCCCGCCGGGGGCGGCGAGTTGGTGGCGCACATCACGCCCGCCCCATCCACCCGACCTCTGGCGCCGGTGGATGTGCTGGAGCGCGGCCCGTTGCAAAACGGCTGGGGCGAGGCACTGGCACCCGGCCTGGCGCGCAACATTGCCACGCGGGAGCTCGCGGCGCTGGGCCAGCGCATGGGCTGGACGTTTGAGGGCGGACAACTGCGCCGGCCGCCCACGCGCCAGAACGAAGGGCCGGGCAATGCGCTGATCGCCACGCTGGAGTACGCGCAGGTGACCGAGGTGTTCTGCCAGTTGGGCGAACGCAGCCTGTCGGCCGAGCAGGTGGCCAAGCGGCTGGTGGACGAAGTGCGCGCCTACCAGCGCAGCACCGGCGCGCTGGGCCCGCACCTGGCGGACCAGTGGATGCTGCCGCTGGCCATGGCGGTGTGGCGCAGCAGGCAGGCTGCCAGCTACACCTGCAGTGAGGTGACGCAGCACACGGCCACCAACGCGCAGACCATTGCGATGGGCCTGCCGGTGCGGGTGAAGATCACGCCCGCAGCGGGCGTCATGCGCGTGGAGGTATCGCCCCTGCCGTGACAGGCGCTGCAGCGGCCGCCCCATACCCTAGCTATATCCATATGGCCAGAGCCATAGAACAAGTGGTTCAGAATGCGCGTCACAGACCTTCCACTTTGTGTCCAACCCAACGCTTTACAGGAGACGCCATGAAAGTTGACAACATTCTGCAAACCATCGGCAAAACGCCCCACGTGCGCATCAACCGCCTGTTTGGCCCTGGCGCCAATGTGTGGGTGAAGTCGGAGCGCAGCAACCCCGGCGGCTCCATCAAGGACCGCATCGCGCTGGCGATGGTGGAAGACGCGGAAAAGTCCGGCGCGCTGAAGCCGGGTGGCACCATCATCGAGCCCACCAGCGGCAACACCGGCATCGGCCTGGCGCTGGTGGCCGCCGTCAAGGGCTACAAGCTGATCCTGGTCATGCCCGACAGCATGAGCATCGAGCGCCGCCGCCTGATGCTGGCCTATGGCGCGCAGTTTGACCTGACCCCGCGCGAGAAGGGCATGAAGGGCGCGATTGCCCGTGCACAAGAGCTGCAAGCGCAGACGCCCGGCTCGTGGATTCCGCAGCAGTTCGAAAACCCCGCCAACATCGACATCCATGTGCGCACCACGGCGCTAGAAATCCTGGCCGACTTCCCCGACGGGCTGGACGCCGTCATCACCGGCGTGGGCACCGGCGGCCACCTGACGGGTACTGCGCGCGTGCTCAAGGCGAAATTTCCGCAGCTCAAGGTGTTTGCGGTGGAGCCCACGGCCTCGCCGGTGATCTCGGGCGGCGCGCCCTCGCCCCACCCCATCCAGGGCATTGGCGCGGGCTTCATCCCCAAGAACCTGGATACCAGCGTGCTCGACGGCGTGATCCAGGTCGATGCCGAGCCCGCCCGCGAATACGCCCGCCGCTCTGCGCGCGAAGAGGGCCTGCTGGTCGGCATCTCGTCCGGCGCCACCTTGGCCGCCATCGCCCAGAAGCTGCCCGAGTTGCCCGCAGGCGCCAAGGTGCTGGGCTTCAACTACGACACGGGCGAGCGCTACCTGTCGGTGGAAGGCTTCCTGCCGGCCTGACGGCCGCCCACGCACACCGCGCTGTCACCAGGGCCCTTCGGGGCCCTTTTTTTTGGGCAGCGCAGCACAAGGCCACGGCCAGCCGTCCTACAGCGATAACGCGCTCGGGCCAGAACAATCAAGGTTCGCATCGGCCCACCTTTGCGGTGGCTTCGCCGGAGCCCCTTCCAACGATTGCAACTGCCCATGGCCCCGAACTCCGCGACAGACTCTCAGCCTATTGCGTTCAAGGTGCTCACCGTGAACGTGCACAAGGGCTTCACCACCTTCAACCGGCGCTTCATGCTGCATGAGCTGCGCGAGGCCGTGCGCGACGTGGCGGCGGACCTGGTGTTCTTGCAAGAAGTGCTGGGCACGCACCACCGGCACGCCAGCCGGTTCGCCAACTTTCCGCAGGTGCCGCACTACGAGTTTCTGGCCGACACCCTCTGGTCGCAGTACGCCTACGGGCGCAATGCGGTGTATGACAACGGCCACCATGGCAATGCGCTGTTGTCCAAGTTTCCGATCACGCACTACGAGAACCACGACATTTCGGTGAGCGGGCCCGAACGGCGCGGCATGCTGCACTGTGTGCTGCAGCCGCCTGGGCACCATCTGCCCGTGCATGCCGTGTGCGTGCACCTGGGCCTGCAAGAGTCGCACCGGCAGCACCAGCTGCGCCGTGTGTGCGAGCTGGTCAACAGCTTTCCCGCCAATGAGGCTGTGGTGCTGGCCGGCGACTTCAATGACTGGCGCCACCGCGCACACGACATCCTGCACCGCGAAGCCGGCTTGCAGGAGGTGTTCGTGCAACCGCGCACACGACATCCTGCACCGCGAAGCCGGCTTGCAGGAGGTGTTCGTGCAGGCCTTTGGCCGAGCGGTGCGCACGTTCCCGGCGGCGATGCCGCTGCTGGCGCTCGACCGCATTTATGTGCGCAACGCCACCGTGCACTCGCCGCTGGCACTGCCCAAGAAGCCCTGGGACAAGCTCTCGGACCATGCGCCTCTGGCTGCGGAGATCCTGCTATGAAACGCCCTGCCTTCAGCACGCCCCGCGCCCTGCGCGCACCCCGGTCCTCGCGCTGGGTGCCCGGCAACCATTTCGAGTTGCTGGAAAACGGCGAAGAGTTTTTCCCGCGCGTGTTCCAGGCCATTGCCGACGCCCGGCGCGAGGTGATGCTGGAGACCTTCATCCTGTTCGAGGACAAGATCGGCCAGCAATTGCACGCGGCGCTGCTGGCGGCCGCCCGGCGTGGCGTGGAGGTGCATGTGCTGGTGGACGGCTTTGGCTCACCCGACCTGTCGGACCGGTTTGTCGGCAGTCTGGTGGACGCAGGGGTGCACTTTCGCATCTTTGACCCGGGCCGCCGCTTTCTGGGCCAGCGGCTGAACATGCTGCGCCGCATGCACCGCAAGATCGTGGTGGTGGACGGGCACCTGGGGTTCATTGGCGGCATCAATTACTCGGCCGACCATGTGGCCGACTTTGGCCCCGAGGCCAAGCAGGACTACGCCGTGCAGGTGCGCGGCCCCATCGTGGCGCAGATGCACCACTTCACCCGCGAGGCGGTGCTCAGCCGCCAGGAGCGCAAGCGCCACCAGGCCGCCGGCATCACCGGGCGACCACACGCGGGTACAGCGCACGCGATGTTTGTGACACGGGACAACCAGCAGCACACCAACGACATCGAGCGCCACTACCGCGTGGCCCTGCGCGCAGCGCGCAGCCGGGTCGTGATTGCGAATGCCTACTTCTTCCCCGGCTACCGCTTCATCCGCGAGATGCGGCGCGCCGCAAAACGGGGGGTGGACGTGCGCATCATCCTGCAAGGCCAGCCCGACATGCCCATCGTCAAGACGGCCGCCAGCCTGCTGTACGACCACCTGCAGCGCGCAGGGGTGCGGGTGTACGAATACTGCGACCGCCCGCTGCACGGCAAGGTGGCGCTGGTGGACGAGGACTGGTCCACCGTGGGCTCCAGCAACCTCGACCCGCTGAGCCTGTCGCTGAACCTGGAGGCCAACGTGATCATCCAGGACCGCGCCTTCAAC
>JADHED010000503.1_pt1 | contig 46934 bp, 40 predicted proteins | sample 8952041 | NCBI WGS metagenome assembly JADHED01 (sample SAMN16124423, study PRJNA663239) | bioreactor sludge metagenome | isolation source: sludge (control) | place: India:Bengaluru | collected 2018-09-08 | reverse complement strand
AACGCCAGCGCACATCCTCGCGCAGGCGCTCGCCGCCCCAGTCGGAGATGTTGAAGGGGGGATTGGCGAGGATGAAGTCGGCCTTCAGATCCGGGAGCGCGTCCTTGTGGAAGCTGCCCTCGTTGTTCCAGCGGATGTCGGCGTCGATGCCGCGCACCGCGAGGTTCATCTTGGCCAGCCGCCAGGTGGTGTAGTTGCTCTCCTGGCCGTAGATGGCGATGTCGCCGATGCGCCCGCCGTGCTCGGCGACGAACTTTTCGGACTGGACGAACATGCCCCCGGAACCACAGCAGGGGTCATAGACCCGGCCCTTGTAAGGCTCCAGCATGGCCACCAGCAGCCGCACCACCGAGCGGGGGGTGTAGAACTCGCCGCCACGCTTGCCTTCCGCCCCGGCGAAGCCGCCGAGAAAGTATTCATAGACCCGGCCGAGGATGTCGCGGGAGCGGTCGGCCTCCTGGTTCATGGCGATGCCGCTGATCAGGTCGATCAGCTCGCCGAGCATGACCTTGTTCAGGGCCGGGCGGGCGTATTCCTTGGGCAGCACGCCCTTGAGGGAGGGGTTGTGGGCCTCGATGGCCAGCATGGCGTCATCGATCAGCTTGCCAATGGTCGGCTGCTTGGCGTTGGCTTGCAGGAATGACCAGCGGGCCTCGGTGGGGACCCAGAAGATATTCTCGGCGGCGTACTCGTCGCGGTCCTCGGCGATGGCATAGCGGGCCCGCTCATCGCGCACATAGAGATCACTCTGGGGGTCGGCGGCCTCGTGCAGCAGCCGGTCGCGCTTGGCCGCGAAGGCGTCGGAAATGTATTTGAGGAAGATCAGGCCGAGGGCGACGTGCTTGTAGTCGCTAGGCTCCATGTTGCCGCGCAGCTTGTCGGCGGCGGACCAGAGGGTGGCCTCGAAGCCGAGATTGGCTCCCCCGTTGTCGTTCTTTTTCGCTGGCCTTGCCATGAGTGCTCCACTGGAAAAAATTCTGCAACTAAACGCTATCAATCCTTTCAATAACTCATTTGATATTTTACTCCATTACTCAGGAAGTCCGGCCACATACTCAGTCAGCAGTTCCTTGATTGTCTTGCCCTTCCTGGCCGCATCGGCCAGGCTCGCTAGCGTTGCTCCTAGGGTTGGCAAAGTCGATCAGCCAGGCCTTGTCGCCGCCGATACTGCCGTCGGCGCGGGTGATCTCGACATCCACGCCCTCGACCAGCAGCCGGTGCAGGCGGCGGTTCTCCTCCACGAGGGAGGGGGTCGCGATCTGCCGGACATTCTTGACCACCTCCGCCAGGCAGTCCGGGGATAGATGCCGGTTGAGCTTAGCCAGGGCCGCGCGGAAGCGGTCCAAAAGGATCACCTCGTAGCTGGCCCGCTCCGGGGCCTTGCCGTCCGGGGAGAGGTCTGGGCCGTACAGGACCGTATAGCCAAGTCCGTCCAGCCAGGCGAGCGCGGCCGCCTCGACGTGACTTTCGCTGAATTGGGTGGTCATGGGTCAAGTCCATCCCCTTTCTAGTCTTCCAGTGGTTGCGGGTTGTGCAAGTGCATTCCGCCTCTAACGGCAACCTTGACAGCGCCCCCGGTGATCAACTTCTTGTCACAGGGGCTTTGTCTGAGCCCTGGCATCCTCCGCACTCGCGGCCTTTCGCAACAGCTCCAATCCACGTTCCGCCTTGCCCAGTCCGCGCTGGGCACGCGCGCGGAAATGCGCCTCGGCATCCCCTTCGGTCACAAGGGCGGTGGCCATGCCAACGAACAGTTCGCTGATACTGATGTCCCGAATCTGGGCGATCTCAGCGATCCGATGGTAAGTTTCGTCGGGCAAGCTCAGGGTGAATGAGGTCATGATTTCAACTCCCGTAAAAAGACATCAGGACTGCACACTCGTAGTTCAGGAAAGTGAAGCTCCATGCGAGAGAGGTCACGGAGGTTCCGCGTGACAAGGAAACGGGCGCTACCGGCAACCGCAAGTTCGACCAGATGATTATCGCCTTCGTCGGGGAGATTGGGGCGCCAACCAAAATAGACAGGCGTCCACTCGCACACCGCCAGGAAGATATCCAGGAGTTCGCTTCGCTCGGCAGAACTCAGCCGGCATCGCGTAAAGAGTGCTTCCCGCCCCAGGACATCTTCGTATTCCGCCAGCAGTGTCGTCCCCATCAGGGGAAGCGCCTGACCGCGCAGACAAGCTGCAATCACCGAGTTGGCAGCACCACGGCTCAGAATCGCGGCAAGGAAGACATTGGTATCGACAACGATCCGCATTGTTCCATGCTCTCAGTGGACAGTGGCGATCTGCCGCTCGGCCTCGCTGAAGCAAATCTCGCCAGACATCAGCTCGGCCACCTATCCTCCCCTGGTCAGGGGTCGCTCAATTCTGCCGGCAATGGGTCTCCCGCACCAGCGGGGTGGCGAGGAGGGCAAGGAGGGCGGCACCAAAACAGAGCCAGAGGCCGTGCTGATAATCGGCGGCCGCGTAGACCCGGACGCCGTCGCGCAGGGTCCCGTCCCAGCTCAGGTCCAGCACCCAGCCGAAGGCCGGCTGGAGGATGGCGGCGCCGAGGAAGAGGCCGGTGTTGACCAGGGCTACGGACATGCCCGCCACCCGCGCCGGCAGGACCTCCTTGGCGGCGGCATAGACCACCACGTTGCCGCCGGCGGTAAGGCCCAGCAGGGCAAAGATCAGCAGGCCGCTCCAGCCCGGCCCCCAGGGGAGGAGGATCATTCCCAGCCAGGCCAGGCAGAAGAACAGGGTCCCGGCGACGATCACCGGGCGCCGGCGGCCGAGGCGGTCCGAGATCCAGCCGACCTTGTAGGCGCCGATGGCGAAGCCCAGCAGGGTCACGGTGGCGTAGAGGGAGGCAGCGGCGCGGTCCAGGCCGAACAGGTCGCGCATCAGCGGGATCGCCCACAGGCCGGCGAAGGCAAAGAAGCAGCCGGTAAGGCCAAAGTTGACCCAGAAGCCCGGCCACACCGCCTGGTTGGTCAGGACCTCCCGCAGGTCCCGCAGCCAGTGCTGGTCCCGGGGCGGGTGGGGCGACAGCCCCTCCTGCTCCCTTAGGGAAGGAAAGCCAGCATCCTCGGGGCGATTACGCACCCCAATCAGGGTCAGCAGTGCGAGGAGGACGGAGACGACCCCCGCGCCAACGAAGACCTGCCGCCAGGACACCTCAGCCAGCAGCAGGGCTAGCGGTCCCGCCGCCAGGATCGAGCCCAGGTTGCCCACCAGCAGGGTGAGCCCGCTGATGCGCCCGTACTGGCGGTCGGGGAACCAGAGGGCGTTGCTCTTCATCAGGCCGACGAAGATCACCGACACCCCCAGGCCCACCAGAAAGCGCCCCCAACTGGCGGTGGCGAAGTCCGGCGCCAGGCCGAACAGCACGGAGCCGCCCCCCGCTACCAGCCCGCCCAGGGTGACGCTGATGCGCGGCCCGAGGGTATCCGCCAGCACCCCCGAGGGGATCTGCAGGGCGGTATAGATATAGAAGTAGGTTGCCGCCAGGGAGCCCAGGGCCGCCCCGCTGGTGTGAAAGGCCTGCATCAGGTCCGCCGCCACCACGCCGGGGGCGACGCGGTGGAAGAAGACCATGATGTAGGAGCCGATCAGGATCCAGAACACGGTCCAGCGCAGCCGGTTGAAGCGGGCTTGATCAAAGGGGATCGGATTCATGACGCTCCGGAACTGATCGGTATCGCAAATCCCTTTTCGGCCTACCCGGGAGTGACCGAAAACGGAGCTGCTTTAGTGAGTGGGAGAAGCTTAGCAGCAGGGAGCCACGGTGGGAGACACCAGACCCAGGGCATCCCAGGGAGAGTTTAGGCGACTTATCCTCGCGACTTGGTAACAATTTCGCAATCTGGCCAGGCCCCGGCTTTGTTACCATCCGCCGCGGTTCAGCTTCAGGAAGTACCCATGCCCACCGACCCCCCGCTTGACGAGACGACCAGCACCCCGCCAGAGACCCTGGCCGCCATCGACCTGGGTTCCAACAGCTTTCACATGATCGTGGCCCGCCCCCTGGAGGGAGACTTTCAGGTCATCGACCGGCTGAAGGAGATGGTGCGGCTGGCGGAGGGGCTGACCCCGGACAAGGACCTCAAGCCCGAGGTGGCGGCCCGTGCCCTGGCCTGCCTGGAGCGCTTCGGCCAGCGCCTGCGGGGCATGCCTCCCGGGAGCGTGCGGGCGGTGGGTACCAATACCCTGCGCCAGTTACGCCCGGAGAGCGGTTTCCTCGCCCAGGCGGAGGCGGCCCTGGGCCACCCCATCGAGATCATCGCCGGGCGGGAGGAGGCGCGCCTCATCTACCTGGGGGTGGCCAACGGCCTGGCCGCCAGCGAACAGCGTCGGCTGGTGGTGGACATCGGCGGGGGCAGCACCGAGATCATCATCGGCGAGGGCTTCAGCCCGCGCCTGCGCGAGAGCCTGCACATGGGCTGCGTCAGCGCCTCCCTGCGCCACTTTCCCGACGGCATCATCACCGCCGAGCGCCTGAAGCGGGCGGAACTGGCCGGTGCCCTGGAGATCCGCCCGGTGCGCGAGCAATTCCGCCAGACCGGCTGGCGCGACGTGGTCGGCAGCTCCGGCACCATCCGGGCCATCGCCACCGTGATCGCCGCCCAGGGCTGGTCCCAGGACGGCATCTCGGCGGACGCCCTCCAGCGTCTGCGGGAGGCCCTGCTCGACTTCCACCGTTTCGCCGATATCAACCTTGAGGGCCTCGCCGAAGAGCGCCGGGAGGTCTTCGTCGGTGGCGTCACGGTCCTGCGCTCGGTCTTCACCGCCCTGGGCATCGAGCGGATGCAGGTCTCGGACGAGGCCCTGCGCGAGGGCCTGCTCTACGAGATGCTGGGCCTGACCCGCCACCAGGACGTCCAGGAGCGCTCGGTGACGGTCCTGGCCCAACGCTTCGAGGTCGACGAGGCCCACGCCGGACGCATTCGCGATACCGCCCTGGTCCTCTTTGGCCAGGTGGTCCGCGGCTGGGAGTTGACGGATCCCCTGATGCCCGCCTTCCTCACCTGGGCCGCCCGCCTGCATGAGATCGGTCTCGCCGTCGCCCACAGCCAGTATCAGAAGCATGGCGCCTATCTGGTGGCCAATGCCGACCTGTCCGGCTTCAGCCGCGCCGAACAGGGCCTGCTGGCCAGCCTGGTCCTGGGCCACCGCCGCAAGTTTCCCGTGCAGGAATTCACCAGTCTGGCCGCCCCCTGGCGCCGTGCCGCCCCCCGCCTGTGCGTGCTGCTGCGTCTGGCCGCCCTCTTGCACCGCAGCCGCTCCCCCACCGCCAAGCCCTACCCCTTGCTGACCGCCAAGGAAAACCGGCTGAGCCTGCGTTTTCCCCCCGGCTGGCTCGATGATCACCCCCTGACCCGGCTGGAATTGGAGGAGGAGGCCCAGCGCCTGGCGGTCGCGGGCATTCCGCTAGATTTTGCCTGATACCGCCCCCAAGCTGTTAGAATCCTGGCCAGTGGCGCTTCCTCCTTGGCGCCGCGCCAGAAGAGCACATCCGCCTTGGCCGCAAGGGCCAGGGCTTACCAAACCAACTCCTGGAGGATCATCACGATGTCCGCACTCTTTTCCGACGCCTGGATGAAGCAGCTCATGGACGCCTGGAACGGCGAGCCGGAGGTCAAGGACAAGCTGGCCGAGATCGGCTTCAACTCCGTGATCTATTGCGGCTTCAAGAGCGAGGACAACCCCCGCGGGGTCTTCGTCGTCGAGAACGGCACCTGCGTCCGCGCCGGCGCCTGGAGCCCCACCGATCCGCCCGCCAACTGGGACATGCGCGCCGATCTTGGCGACTGGCTCAAGTGGGTGGAGAAGGGCATCGGCATGATGGGCATGGGCATGGCCTTCACCACCGGCAAGCTCAAGTTCAAGGTCGGCGACTACAAGGCCATGATGAAGGACCCGCGCATGGCCAACCCCTTCGTCAAGAGCTTCGGCCTGATGCAGAAGATTGGCGCCGACGAGCTCGGCTAAGCCTAGCCCGTCGCCAGTCCAGGCCAGCTTCTGGCCTGGTGGCGCCCAAACCGGAAAAGCCCGCCTCGGCGGGTTTTTTTATGCGACGGGACTGGGTTGACGGCGCTTTGTTACGATTCGGTTAAGATTATATTAAGTTTACGTTAAGATTTCTTTAAGATTCACTGCCTTAAGATTCTCTTAAGCTTCACTAAATATTCTAAGAAGTATCGGGAAGGCGCTGAAGCATTACAGCTCCAACCCTAGGGCGGGATGCCTGACCTTTTTCGGCACCTAAGTGCATGAAAAATCAAAGTAGCGAACACATTCGAGCTTTACCCGATGGTTGCTTGGCCAGGACGGCCAGTGAACCAACATCTCCTGAGGAGCTAATAGGGGGATCATCTTCTTCGATCCCAGCCCAGGGAAACCGGGCACCACCCTGTAGCGTTCACCCTGCGGTCTTTGGCCACCTCTTTGGGGTCATGCAGCCTCCGCGGTTCCATCAGCCTGAAAATTTGGAGAAACCCAGTTGAGCATGCCCAAAAAGCTCGCCCTTCTCTTGTTATTGTTGCCTCTGGTGGCTTTTGAAGCCCTGGCGGCCAAGGTATCACCCAGCTCACTGAACCTGACCCAGGGTCAACAGAGCACCGTCAAGATCAGCAATGCCTCGGGCGCCTTGAGTCTCACCAACTCCAGCCCCCAGGTGGCATCCGCCGTCCTGTCCGGCACTCGGATCACCGTTAAAGCCCTCGCGGCCGGTAGCACCAATCTCGCGGTGAAGGACAACAAGGGCATCGTCACCGTCAAGGTAACGGTCAAACCCGCCATGACGGTGGCGCCGACCTCGTTGTCCTTGGCGGTCAATCAGACCGCGACCCTGACGCTCAGCAACCCCAACGGCAGGGTCAGCGTGTCCACCTCCGACAAGAGCAAGGTAACGGCCACTCTCAAGGGCGCCCTGATCACCGTGACCGGCAAGGCGGCGGGTAGTGCCTCCCTGACCATCAAGGACAGCAAAACGACCCTCAAGGTGCCGGTGACCGTCAGCGCCACGAACGATGGCGATATCGTCGGCACGACGGAAGGCCGGCTGCTGGCCAGCAACTGCTTCCAGTGTCACGGTACTTACGGCAGTGGCGGCTTTGAACAACTGCTGGGCGAGTCCGAGGCGGAGATTTACGAGGAACTCCTGGAGTACCAGGCCGATCCCGACTTCACGACCGACATCATGGCCGCCCATCTGCAGGGCTACACCGAGGCCCAACTGCGGGCCATCGCCAAGTACCTGGCTAACCCCTAAACCGAGAGCCGCATACATGAATCGTCGTAACTTTCTCGAAGCACTCGCCCTGGGCGGCGCCGGCCTCCTGACCCTACCCACCACCCTGCTGGCCGATGATGACAATGACGTGATATCGGCCCTCTTCAAGGTGCCAACCACTACCGGTATCACCGGCAACGTGGTCATCGTCGGTGGCGGCATGGCGGGGGCCACGCTCGCCAAGTACCTGCGCCTCTGGGGTGGCACGGGGGTCAAGGTGACCTTGATCGAAAAGGCCCCGTCCTACACCTCCAACATCATGAGCAACAAGGTCCTGACCGGGCAGATGACCTTGGCCAACCTGACTTATGTCTATGACACGCTGAAGAATCACTATGGCGTGCAGTTGGTGCAGGGCACGGTCACCGGGATCGACACCGATGCCAAGACGGTGACCCTCTCAGGGGGCGCCAGTTACAGCTATGGTCGCCTGGTCCTGGCGCCGGGCCTGGAGTTCGATCTGCTGCCCGGCATGTCCAGCCTGTCGCAGTATGACCAACTCATTCCCCACGCCTGGCAGGCCGGCCCCCAGACCCAGCTCCTGCGCAATCAGCTCGTCGGCATGACCAATGGCGCTGACGTGGTCATCACCATTCCCAAGGCCCCCTACCGCTGCCCACCGGGGCCCTATGAGCGCGCCTGCGTCGTGGCGGATTGGCTGGCCAAGAACAAGCCCGCCAGTCAGGTGGTCGTGCTGGACGCCAACGATGACATCCTGGTGGAACGGGACAACTTCGCCGCCGCCTTCACTGGCGCCCATGGCTACTTCGTCGATTACCGTCCCCGCTGCCAGAACCTCTACCTCGAAAGCCTCACCGACCGGACGGTCAGTTACACGGATGCCGGCGGCGTAAAGCAGTTCGTCACCGCCGGGGTCCTCAATCCGATCCCGCCTCAACGGGCGCCGCAACTGCTGGCGGATGCCGGGCTATACAATCCCCTCGCCGGGGAGCGCTCCGCTCCGGTCAACGTCCTCAGCTATGAATCGACCCGGAAATCCTCGGTCCATGTCATCGGGGATGCCAGCGCCACCACCATGCCCAAGGCCGGACACATCGGCAACCAGCAGGCGAAGACCTGCGCCGATGCCATCCTGCGCTCGCTGCAAAACAAGCCCCTGGATGGCGCCCCCGTCACCAATTCCGCCTGTTACACGCCTATCACATCGACCACCGCCACCTGGCTCTCGGCGGTTTACCAATACGATGCGGTGTCCGGCAAGATGATCATCCCGAGCCAGCACAACAATGGCACGGCCATCAGCGCCGCCGAGGCCACCACGGAGAACTACGAGGACATGCAGGTCTGGTTCAAGACCCTCATGGCGGACAGCTTCGCCTGATCTCCCACCTAACGGACAGGCTGCCTCATCAAGATGAGGCAGCCTTATTTCACAACCTCCCGCTCCCCGAACTTCTCGGACTTCTCGGACTTCTCAAACTTTTTTTCCCTGCCCATCATCAGCATCCGGTTTGCCACCTGTCGGGTCTCGATGCCTCCGAGATCGCCTACCTCCCCGATGTGCCGGCCATCCGAGGCCTACTGGCGTTGCTCCTTTGTATGAAAAATCTCGGTTGATTCACCCGCTTCAGGGGTGAACGCCGATTCAAGGCATCAGCCATTCAGTTTTCGGTGCCACTGAAATGGCTCATCTTCGGAACGGGGTTGTCGTCGCGGTCGAAGACCGCAACGCGATCAGTAAGGCACCCGGTCAGGCTTTTTGTGGTATTTCTTCCAGACGACGACGGCCTCGTCGCGCAACATCTGCGTCAGCTTGATCGAGCGTTTTTCCTTCGGCAGGGCAAGCTGCTCATAGATTGGCCGATCATCGAAGTCGCCATACTTGAAGGCATCGTCGACCGATGCCCCGTAGTAGACCTCCTCGATGCCGGCCCAATAGCAGGTGGACATGCACATCGGGCAGGGCTCCGCCGATGTGTACAGTGTGCAGCCGGTGAGCTTGAAGGTCTGCAAGGTGATGCACGCGAGCCGGATCGCCTCCATCTCGGCATGCCACGTCGGGTCGTGACTGGCGACGACGCGGTTCATCCCTTCCGCGATGATCTTACCGTCCTTGACGACGACGGCGCCGAAGGCGCCACCCGTTGAATACTCGAGCGCGGCGCGGGCCGAAAGCTCTATGGCGCGACGAATGAACTTCTCGTGTTCAGGCTTGCTGCTCTTGGGCATGTGGGTGCTCCGGTCCGGGTTGATGGAAATGGATCCTGTGGCGCTTCGCGACGGCTCAGAACAGGCGCCAGAATAGGGCGATCTCGATGACAAAGAGCGCGGCGATCAACCCCGCGCCAATCAAGTTGGTCTTCGCCGAGGCCTCGGGCTTCGGAAACAGCCACCAGTCCATGGCGCGAACGAGCAGCGGCATTGTGACGTAGGCGACCAGGACGACGCTGATCGCATTGCCGATGAAATTGGCAAGCGCCACTGGCAGGCCCGACAAGTACCGCATCAGGTACAGGATCTCGATACAGACAATCGGATAGAGACCCAGCAGCACGAGCATCGTCGTCTTCCAGTCCGGCGGTGCCTGGCCGGTGGCCGCATCGGTCGGCGCCCAGCCGGGGAACGATGTCCTGACCCGATGCTGAATGGCGCGCTCGACCAGTTCCTCGGCCTCCTTGACCAGGGCCGCGCGCTCGGGGGAATCGAGCCAGCGGTTCAAGTCATCGACGGTCGCGAAGCGCAATAGCGTCACCCAGTCACGGCTGCCCGCGGGGGGCGGCTGCGTATATCCACCCTGATAGCCTGGGTGCCTGGCTTGTGCCTCCTGGATACGCCTCGACCAGGCCCGGTATTGGTCTTCCCGGCCTTCCTTCACCTGCTCGATGAACACTTCGGTGACGCTGTTGTCGACATGGAACCGCGCCGCCGCATCGCCGGCGAGTTCGGTGAAGGCTCCATCCTCAAGCCATGGTTTCGCCTGATCATAGAGACGGGCGCGCTCTTCGCCATTGCGCCAGGCGACGAGGTGCGGAATCGAATCGAAGTGGGTGACGAAGGTCCATTCGCCGAGCCCCCCCGGCCGCGGCGGAATGACCTCGCGTCCGGCGTAGCCTTTCGTTAATTCCAGGGTGGCGGTGACGCGGCTATTCCACGCATGCAACTGCTCGTTGGCATCGGCGCGCACACGTCCAACCGTGATGATATTTGCGGCAGCAACGGAATTCTTGGGACCTTCAATCATCTTTACTCTCAATGCCAGATAGCCACGCTCCGTATCCGGCGGCGGCAGCACCGATCTTGGTCCCACCCTGCTCACTCCGACCAGAAGTCGAGTTTCAGGAGTTTGTCGATCCTGTACCAGAGGGTGTCACTGACACTATAGTACGAAACAGGAGGCCAACAAGCATATATCTGGCGGCCTCATTGATACGCTGCTCCCAATCCCTAATCGATGTCATGCCGGCCGGCGAAACTTGATGGATGCGGGGCGGGCATCTCTCCCTCGCAGGCGTGCCGGCCAATTCCAGAAGAACAATTCCATTTGTTATGCATCGCTTTTTGGGCTTCTACTGGGGTATTTCTTGTCAATCAAGACCGTAGCTCCGGCGTTGATCCTGGATGCCTTGGGCACCGAGTCCGGCGCCCCCCAGGGGGATTTTCCTGCCTGAAATTTTTTCTGGCGATTGGCGCCTGGTCCTATTGCTGGCGGTGGCGAGGGTTGGGACACTAGTGATGGGCTTCCGGAATACCCGCACGCAGCCTTAAGTCCACTCGTAACAGGGATGGCCAAGTTGGTGACATTCAGCGCAACGCCATGCCCTAGCGTCCCCGATGCCAACGTCCGGCCGTCCTGACCCCAGGCGGACATCCCCCGCATCGCCACCCAAGGAAGCGCAACCCCCAGAGATTTCGAGGCATCGTCGCTGCGGTAGTCTGACCCGCGTTCTCCCAACGCGTGCCCTGAATTTCGTTGGCTTGGCAAGGCCGGCTGTAAAACCATCACCTTTGCCAGGAGACAACCATGACTACCTCCTCGTCCGTCAGCATCCTTCACGGCAACCTGAACGCTTACCCGGAACTGGCCATTACCATCGACAAGGAGCATGAAGTCGCCTGGTGCTACATGAATGGGTCCTCACGGCCCTGTTTTACGGAAGCGCTCCTGGACAACCTCAATACCTGGTGCGCCCAGGTGCGCGCCCAGTATCTCGAGATGGGAATCCGTTATCACGTGACCGCCTCCGCGGTACCGGGCGTCTACAACCTCGGGGGCGATCTGGCCCTGTTCCGGGGCTGTATCCTCAATCGGGACAGAAGCGGTCTCTTGACCTATGGCAAAAAGTGTCTCGACGCCCTTTTCGCCAATATCAGCCACTTCAACAGCCCGATTACCACCATCTCCCTGGTGCAGGGGGATGCCCTCGGCGGCGGCTTTGAAACCGCCCTATCCAGCGATCTCATCATCGCCGAGCAGGGGACCCACCTGGGCTTTCCCGAGGTCCTCTTCAATCTCTTCCCGGGCATGGGGGCCTACAACCTGCTCTCGCGCCGGCTCGACGCGGCGCGGGCCGAGCGGATCATTCTGGGGGGACATCTCTACACGGCCGAGGTACTGCACGACATGGGCCTGGTGGATATCCTGGCGCCGAAAGGGGGCGGTGAAACGGCCGTTTATGACTACATCCGCCGCGAGAATCGCGCGCGAAACGGCTTTAGGGCGCTACGACAGGTGCGCGACCTGCTGCGGCCCATCAGCTACGAAGAGCTGTGGCGCGTGCTGGAGATCTGGGTGGAAACCGCGCTCAGGCTTCAGGCGCGCGATCTGCGCATGATGGAACGTCTGATCGGTCGCCAGGAACATAGCCACGCCCTGGCGGCCTGATCGACGGCCCCGCCTCGGCCATGCCGGGGCCAGCCCGGCACAGGGACGTGCCCTCCGCCAACTCAGCCTAGGCGCGAAGGGAGGAGGAAGGTGTCGATTCCGCTTGGCTTGCCGGCTGACGGGCGGCGATGTACGCCAGGGTTGCGGTATGCGCTTCCCATAACAGCGTCAGATAGCCTTCCGCTTGGGGGGATTGCAGTTCACCGGGCTTGAGCGTCCGGAAGCGCACCGCCGCGGCCGCCAGGCCGTTGGCGCCCAATTCCGACGAACTGCCTTGCAGGGCATGCACGGCGGCCCGCATCGCCGGATAGTCCGCGGACTCCAGCGCCATGGCGATGGTGTTTACCGATCGCTCCGTATCCCGCTGGAAGCCCTTGGCCAGCTCCGGAAAAAAGGTGCCATCCTGATCGAGGTTCAGAAGCGAAGCCAGTTTTTCATCATCAAACAAGGCGGTCTCCTCCTCTGCCGGGTGCCCCCGCGCGGGCTGGTCAGTCTGGTTGCCCGCATCCGCCGCATCCTTGCCGCGACCGATTTCCTGGATGGTCTCCAGGAGGCGCCGGCTCTCGATCGGTTTGGTGAGGTAGGCGTGGACCCCCGCCGCGCGGGATTCCGCGATCGCGTCGAGGGTGGCATCGGCCGACAAGATGATCGTCGGTAACGCGATGCCGGGATACATGAAGCGCAAGGCCTGAAACACTTCCAGCCCGCTACGGCCAGGCATGTTCTTGTCGAGCAGCAAGAGATCGAAGTCGGCGACCCGCTCCCGCAGCATATCGAGCGCCGCCTCGCCATCCTCGACCATGGTCAGGCGATGGCCGGCCCGTTCAAGGACCGCGCGCGTGACCTGCCGATTGGTCGCGTTGTCCTCGGCGACGAGAATATGCAAGGGCCGTCCCGGGGACGATGGCAGCCGACTATAGCGCTCGCCGAGTGATACCACGTTCTTTGGATACAGCCGGGCGCTGCGGGCCGCATGTACCGCGACCTCCAGTTCACGCGGTTGGAGCGGCAGACCGAGCACCCCATGAAAACCCCGGCAAATGGCAAGGCGACCCGTCCCTTCCCCGTGCTCTCGCAACAAAAAGCGCAGCGGCAGTTCGTCCGCGTCGCCGCTGCCTCCCAGGCGTGAGACGACCTTCGCGCCCAAATCATGCTCCAGCACCAGGATCAAGCCCACGGAATGACCGCTTTCCTTGGCCGCCTTCAACCGGCTGGCCACCCGCTCGGGATCGGCTACCAGCGCGGTTGTCACCCCCATCGCCGTGAGCGTCTCCAATACGGCCCAGGATTCCTTGCTGGCACCCAGCAGCAAGGCATGGGTCCCCGCCAGGGAGGGCTCGGCGGATGCGCTGGCCTCAGGAACGACGGCGAAAGGCAGTTCGAACCAAAAGATCGACCCGCTACCCAAGGTGCTGCTCAAGCCAATGCTGCCCCCCATGAGGTGCGCAAGCTCGTGGGCAATGGCCATGCCGAGCCCGGTGCCATCGGCGCGCCGGTCGGGCCCCACCCGCGCCTGGCGAAAGCTTTCAAAGATATGGGGCTGATCCTCGGGGGCGATACCCGGCCCGGTGTCCTCGACCTCGAAGCGCACCCGGAGCGGTTCTCCCGCCGCCATGACGTCACCGGCCATGATCCGGATCTCCACCGCGCCCCGGGTGGTGTACTTGACCGCGTTCCCGACGATGTTCATCAGGATCTGCCGCAAATGCTGCGCGTCGCCCCGCAGGAGAAACGGGACGCGGGGATCGAACCGATGGGTCAGGGCGAGCTGCTTGCCCTCCGCCTGGGAGGAGAACATGGCGATGATCTCCGCGACCAGACGGTGCAGGTCGAATTCCACCTCGACGAGCGCGAGGCGCCCCGCCTCGATGCGCGACAGATCCAGGATGTCATTGACGATCGCCAGGAGCGTCTTGCCTGAATGATGGATGGTGGTGACGAACTTACGCTCCTGTTCACCCAGTCGCGCATCCATCAGGAGATCGCTCATGCCGATGATGCCGTTCAGTGGCGTTCGCAACTCGTGGCTCATCTTGGCGAGAAACTGACTCTTGGCCTGGCTGGCGTCGTACGCCTTCTGCAAGGCGACGCGCAGTTTTGCCAGCAGGGCCCCCACGTAGAGCGGAATGACGACCAGCACCAGCAGATAGCTGGCACTGATATAGGGGTGGGTCTGCCAGTACACCGAGGCCCAGATCACCGCGCTGAAGCCGGCGAGGCTGAGGAGGGTGGCCACCGCCATGTAGTGGGGGCCAAAGCGGAAGCCGTTGCCGACGATGACCCAGAGATAGACGAACAGCAAGGGGGCGCCTTCCGGGCCGCTGGCGGCAAGGGCGATGGACGTCATGGACAAATCCAGCAGGATGCCCATGTAACGTCGCGGTGGGAATGGTACCGGGTGCAGCAGCAGAAAAATTAACAGCGCCAGGGCCGCGGTGAGAAACACCACCGCCAAGCCGCCGATCGTCAGGGTATTCCCCAGACGAACCGCGCTCGCCTCGGACCAAAACAGATAGAGGACGGCGATAACGCCAACCTGGATGCGGATCAGGGCCTGCTCGCGTTCCGCGTCAAGGGCTTCATCCCCCTTGCGAAAGCCCTGCAGCCAGAGCTGGCGCAGCCGGGAGGGGCTAGGGGGCGGGAACGGGAATCGCCACCGCCCGCTCATTGCACGGCAATCCCCTCCGCGGGGCGATCCGGCGCGTCGTCGAGGGTCTCGCGGATATGCTCGATGGCGGAAAATTGCCGCAGAAAGGCATCGACGCAGGCCGGATCAAAATGGCTGCCGGCGAGGCCCTGAATGTGGTCGCGCGCCCGCTCGCTGGACCACTTGTCCTTGTAGGGACGGATCGAGGTCAAGGCATCGAAGACGTCGGCGATGGCGGAGATCCGGGCCGGCAAGGGGATTTGCTCTCCACGGAGACCATTGGGATAGCCGCTGCCGTCATACTTCTCATGGTGCGACAAGGCGATGGTGGCGCCGAGCTGAATATAGGGAGAGGGGCTATCGCGCAGGATTTCAAAGCCAAAGTAGCTATGCTTGCGAATCACCTCGAATTCTTGGGCGGTGAGCCTCGCCGGTTTCAACAAGATTTGATCGGGAATACCAATCTTGCCAATGTCGTGCATGGGCGCGGCCAGTTCGATCGCGTCGGCCTCGGCGTCCGGGCAGCCGAGGGTCTGGGCAATCAATCGGCTGTACTTGGCCATGCGTACCACATGATTGCCCGTGTCCTCGTCCCGGTATTCACCCGCCCGGGCCAACCGCAGCAGGGTTTCCTTCTCCCGGGCAATGATCTGGCGGGTGGCCAGTTCTACCTGCTCCTCAAGCCACTTGGCGCGCCCGCTGATGATCTTCTGCTGGCGGTGCAGGGTCAGCAGATTGCGGCAGCGTGCCTGGCACTCATGTTGGTCGATCGGGCGATTGAGGAAATCCGTCGCCCCCGCGTCCAAGGCCTGGTAGCGGACGTTCCTGTCGTCCAGGACAGTGACCATGATGATGGGCACGTCGATGCACTCGGGCTGGTCGCGGACATAGCGAATGAAGCTGATGCCATCCATCTCCGGCATCATGAAATCGGTCACGATCAGATCCGGTGTCGCCAGGGCGAGATGGGCGATGGCGGAGGGGGCATCCGCGAAGGTGAGGACCTCGATCTCCTGCTGAAGGCCACGAATGAGGCGCTCCAGGATGGTGCGACCCGCCGATTGGTCATCGATGACGAAAACCAGGGAACGCTCAGCCGGATAGGAAACGGGTGCCTGCTGCATGTCAAGGGCTCATCGGGGGTGGGCTATGTCGATCTTATACGGCCGGCCGGGACTTGGCGACAAGAAAATCAGCCGGAACAAGGGCCGAACAGGTCGCCCCGCGAGTGTCGTTTTGGCCCATAATCGTCGGGGCGGCATCGCATCGTTAAGCCCAGGCCGCCACCACCTGGGTACGGGACCTGCTGGGTTTAGTTGAGTGTTGCAATGACCGAGGAGCTTCGTGACCTGGACGCCATCCTCCAGGACACCAAAGGTAGCGAACGAGCCCCGCGGCAAGCGGAAGAGGAGCTACAGCAATGACCTTCCGCCGCCGTACCCTGGCGTTCTTCGTCCTGGCCGCCGCCGGTCTGGGGGCCTGGTGGACCCTGTATGAACCGGCGCCGGTCGCGGTCAAGGTCCAACCGGTGGCGCCCGGGACGGTGGAGGAGATCGTCGCCAACACCCGGGCGGGGACCCTCAAGCCCTGCCGCCGGGCCAAGCTGGCCCCCAGCCTGGGTGGTCAGATCGCCACCCTGGCGGTGCGCGAGGGGGACCGGGTCAAGACCGGGGATCTGCTGCTGGAGCTGTGGAACCAGGACCTGACCGCCCAGGTGTCCCTGGCCGAGCGCGAGGCGGAGGCGGCGGAGGCCCGGGCCCGTTCCGCCTGCCTCAATGCCGAGAACGCCGAGCGCGAGGCCGCCCGCCAGGTGAAGCTGGACCAGCGCCGGCTGACCTCGGAGGAGACCCTGGACCGAGCCATCACCGCCGCCCAGGCCGGCCGGGCCGACTGCGAGGCGGCCCAGGCCACGGCGCGGGTCAGCGCCGCCAAGGTCGGCGTCGCCCACGCCAACCTGGCCAAGACCCGCCTCACCGCCCCCTTCCCCGGCATCGTCGCCGAGGTCTCGGGGGAGCTGAGCGAATACGTCACCCCCTCGCCCCCCGGCATCCCCACCCCGCCGGCGGTGGATCTCATCGACGATGCCTGCCACTACGTGTCCGCGCCCATCGACGAGGTGGACGCCGCCAAGGTCCGCCTGGGCGCCGAGGTGCGGGTGACCCTGGACGCCTTCGGTGACCGGGTCTTCGCCGGGCGGGTGCGGCGCCTGGCGCCCTATGTCCTGGATCTGGAAAAGCAGGCCCGCACCCTGGAGGTGGAGGTGGAACTGACCGACCCGGCGCCCGAGCTGGCCTGGCTGGCAGGTTATAGCGCCGACGTCGAGATCGTCATCGAGCGGCGGGAAGGTGTCCTCCGGGTCCCCACTGCCGCCCTCAAGCCGGACGGCACCCTGCTGGTGCTGGACCCGGCGGCCGGCCGCTTGCAGGCGCGCAAGGTGGAAACCGGCCTGGCGAACTGGGAGCAGACCCAGATCACCGGGGGACTGAAGCCCGGCGAGCTGGTGGTCCTGTCCCTCGATCAGGAGGGCGTTGAGGATGGCGCCCGGGCGGTCCAGGGGGATGCGAAGCCAGAGGAGTCGCGGCCTTGAACGTGGGCCTAGCCTCGGCCTCTGCGCACCCGATGGAACTCTTTCCCTCGCCGCCAGCCAACAATGCTCCCGGTGTCAACGCCCAAGAGACCGCTTGGCGTGACAGTGCCCAGCCCGGTTTTTCAGCGTTGAGGCTGTGGCCAATCCGCCTCATGAGGGTTAGCAAGGCAGTCTCTGATTTTCGGCCTCAGAGACCCTCCCGGTGATCGAACTGCGCGACATCTCCCGCACCTTCCAGGTCGGTGATCAACCGGTCCACGCCCTGCGCGCCGTCGACCTCGACATCCCCGACGGCGACTACGCCGCCATCATGGGCCCCTCGGGCTCGGGCAAGAGCACCCTGCTGCACATCCTCGGCCTGCTGGATCGCCCGGATCAGGGCCAGTACCGCCTGGACGGCCTGGAGACCACCACCCTCGGCGAGGAAGGCCGTGCCCGGTTGCGGCGCGAGCGCATCGGCTTCGTCTTCCAGTCCTTCCACCTCATCCCGCGCCTGACGGCGGCGGAGAACATCGAACTGCCCCTGGTCCTGGCAGGCCTGGAGCCCGCCGAGCGCCGGGCGCGGGTGGCCCGGATCCTGGAGGCCGTGGGCCTGGCTGACCGCGCCCGCCACAAGCCCGACCAGCTCTCCGGCGGCCAGCGGCAACGGGTCGCCATCGCCCGCGCCACGGTCACCGCGCCGGGGCTGATTCTGGCCGACGAACCCACCGGCAACCTGGACCGGGCCTCGGGGCATGAGGTCATCGACACCCTGGAGGCCCTCAATGCCCGCGGCCTGACCCTGATCGTCGTCACCCATGACGCCGAACTCGGCGCCCGTGCCCGGCGGCGCATCCGCATGGATGATGGGGCGGTCCAGTCCGAACGATGACCGGGGGACCGTCGTGGATGGGTTGGACCACCGTGCCCGCGGCCTGAGCCGCGCCTGCTGGCAGGTCGCATGAGGCCGGACCCATGGCGGGCGTCACAGCCACGAGGGGCCTGACCCGCGCCGGGTGTCAGGCCGCGCGGGTGCCGGCCGGCACGGCTGAGGCTGGTCTATACTGAGCGCGGGACCCCCAAATAAACTCACGCCGGAGGTGCGAAATCATGAGCGCCGCTCCCCAGCACTACAGCGCCCTCCTGGAGACCCTCAAGACCTACTTTCCCACCCCGGTCTCCAATCCCATCATGGATTGCTATTTCGTCCATACGGTGTCGATTTTTCTCGACCGGGTGGACCGGCTGAAATCGGCGGCCCCCATCCTGGGGCGCAAGCGGGAGGCGGATTACCACCGTCATCTGGCGGGGGTGATGCCGGAGCAGATGAGCTCCCTGGAGGAAGTCACGGCCCTCCTGGCGAACTATTGCCGGGGCATGACCATCTGGTCCCACCCCAACGCCCAGGCGAATGTCATCCCTCCGCCCAGCATCGCCAGCATCACCGCCTTCATCGCCGCGGCGGTCTACAACCCGAACATCATCTGGGACGAGTATTCGGCGCGCTTCGCGGAGGCCGAGGTGGAGGTGGTGGCCGCAGTGGCCAACCTGGCGGGTTACGACGCCGCGGAAGCAGGCGGGGTCTTCACCTTCGGCGGGACCGGGACCATCCTCTACGGCCTCAAGCTGGCCCTGGAGCGGATGACCGCCGGGCGGGGCATGAAGGCCGGCATCCGCGAGGATTTCAAGATCCTGGCCTCCGGGGCCTCCCACTATTCCCGCCTGAATGCCGCCGCCTGGCTGGGGCTGGGCAGCGACAATCTGATCACCATCCCCAGCACCGCCCAGAACGAGATCTCCCTCACCCACCTGGAGCGGGCCCTGCGGGATTGTTACCAACAGGGCCAGCGGGTGGCGGCCATCATTCTCACCCTGGGGACCACGGATGCCTTCGGTCTCGACGACCTGCCGGCCGTGGTCCGGCTGCGCGACCAACTGGCGGCGGAGTTTGGCCTCACCGAGCATCAGCTCCCCTGGATTCACGCCGACGCCGTCATCGGCTGGCCCTGGCTGGTCTTTCGCGACTACGACTTCGAGGCCAATCCGCTCGGCTTCCACAGCCGCACCTTGCGCTCGCTGCAAGACTCCCTGGAGCGCATCCAACCCCTCCATCTGGCCGACAGCATCGGTATCGACTTCCACAAAACGGGCTATGCGCCGTACATCTCCAGCCTCTTCCTGGTCAAGCGCCGCGCCGATCTGACGCTGCTCAGCCGGGCCCCGGCCGAGATGCCCTACCTTTACCAGTTCGGCCATTACCATCCGGGCCTCTTCACCCTGGAGTGCTCCCGCTCGGGCGCCGGGGCCCTGGCCGCCCTGGCCAATCTGCGGCTCCTGGGCAAGCAGGGTTACCGGGTCATCCTCGGTCATAGCGTGGAGATGTCCGAGGTGCTGCGGGAGGGGTTGGAGTCCCTCGACTGCGCTCAGGTCCTCAACGATTACAACTATGGTCCCGTGACCCTGTTCCGGCTCTACCCGGAAGGGGTGGACGCGGCGACGGCCTATCATCGGGAACTCACCGATCCCGATTACCGGGCCGAGCTGGAACGGCACAACGCCTACAACCGTCGCCTGTTCCATTGGACCCACGAGCGCGCCCTGGCGGGCGAGGGGGTGCTCCTCTCCTGGACCGACGCCTACCGCCATACCCTGGACGGCCAGGCGCCGATCGCGGCCATCAAGTCCTTCGTCATGAGCCCCTGGACCGACCGGCGGGCCATGGACAAGGTGCTGAGCCAGGTGCTGGAAGCCCGCCAGCATATTGGCGCTGCAGGGACCAAGAGTGGCGACGGGGCGCGTGAGGACACCCATGGCTCAGGCTCAAGATAAGGCCACAACGCTGGCTCAGAATGCATGCTTGCCGCGCGTTCAGCCCTTCCCGTCAACATGAGCGCGCACGACACCCTGCCCCGACCCAATCGCGAGCGCTTCGCGCGTTTCGACCCGCGACGGGTCCCCAGCCCCTGCTATGTCGTGGACGAGGCGGGCATCGCCGCCAATCTGCGCATCCTCGACCGGGTCCAGCGGGAATCCGGGGCCAGGATCCTGCTGGCCCTCAAGGCCTTCGCCCTCTTCGCCCTGGCGCCCCTGGTCATGCGCACCCTCAGGGGGGTCTGCGCCAGCGGCCTTTACGAGACGCGGCTGGGGCGGGAGGACTTTGGCGGCGAGGTCCACTGTTTCTCCCCGGCTTACCGTCCGGCGGAACTGGAACGGATCCTCGACCTCGCCGATCACGTCCTCTTCAACTCCTTCGGCCAGTGGCAACGGTTCCAGCCCCTGATCCAGGCGGCGCGGGCGCGGCGACCGGGGCTGAGTTTCGGCCTGCGCATCAACCCGGAGCACAGCGAGGGCTGGCATCCCCTGTACGATCCCTGCGCCCCGCATTCGCGAATGGGGATCCCCCGCGCCCAGTTCGCCGGCCAGGACCTGACGGGCCTCAGCGGCCTGCACTTCCACACCCTGTGCGAACAGGACCTGCCGCCCCTGGCCCGCACCCTGGCCGCGGTGGAGGAGGGTTTCTCCCCCTGGCTCGGCGGCCTAAAGTGGCTCAACTTTGGCGGCGGCCACCACCTCACCCGTCCCGACTATCAGGTCGACGACCTGATCCGCCTCATCCAGGACTTTCGTCGCCGCTGGAACCTGGAGGTGTATCTGGAACCCGGCGAGGCCATTGCCCTGGACGCCGGGGTGCTGGTGGCCGAGGTGCTGGACATGACCAGGAACGGCATGGACATCGCCATCCTCGACACCTCCGCCACCTGCCACATGCCGGATGTCCTCGAAACCCCCTATCGCCCGGCGGTGGCGGGGGCCGCTGATCCCGGCCACTGGCCCCATGACTACCGCCTGGCCGGACGGACCTGCCTGACGGGGGACGTCGTCGGCGACTACAGCTTTCCCCGGCCCCTGCGCGTTGGCGACCGCCTGCTGTTCCATGACATGGCGATCTACACCATGGTGAAGAACACGACCTTCAACGGGCTGCCCCTCCCCGCCATCGCCCTGTGGAATTCCGACACAGATGAATTGCGCGTGATCAAAGGCTTTGGCTACGAAGATTTTCGGGGCCGCCTGTCCTGATAGCGTCGGTCGTCGCCAACCCCGCCCATTACCATGCGCCCGGAAGACATCCTGCACTTCGGCCTGCGCGCCCTGACCAGTCACCGCGCCCGTACCTGGCTGACCCTGCTGGCCATGGGGCTGGGGACGGCGGCGGTGGTGGTGCTGAGCGCCTTGGGCGAGGGCGCGCGGCAATATGTCACCGGTCAGTTCACCCAGCTTGGCACCCACCTGCTCATCGTTCTGCCGGGGCGCAACGAGACCACCGGCGGGGCGCCGCCGCTGTTCGGTGATACCGCCCGGGACCTGACCCTGGACGATGCCCTGGCCCTGCTGCGTTCCCCCTACGTGGCGCGCGTCGCCCCCCTGAGCCTCGGCTCCGCGCCGGTGTCCCACGGCAACCGCGAGCGGGAGGCCAATGTCGTCGGCACCACCGCCGAGTTTCAGCCGGTGCGCCAGATCGAGCTGGCCCAGGGCCAGTTCCTGCCCCCCGGCGACCCCCGCCAGGCCGAGGCCGTTACCCTCCTTGGCGAGAAACTGGCCCGGGAACTGTTCGACCAGCAATCGCCCCTGGGGCAATGGGTGCGGATCGGGGACCGCCGTTTCCGGGTCATCGGCACCCTGGCCAGTTCCGGCTTCTCCCTGGGTGCCGACCTGGGCGACACGGTGCTGATCCCGGTAGCCGCCGCCCAAGCCCTGTTCAACAGCCCGGCCCTGTTCCGCATCCTCATCCAGGCCCGGGGTCGTGCCGCCCTGGTCCCGGCGGCAGAGGCCGTGCGGGCGATCATCCGCGAGCGCCACGAAGGTGAGGACGACATCACCCTCATCACCCAGGACGCCCTGCTGGCGACCTTCGACAAGATCCTTCACGCCCTCACCCTGGCGGTCGCCGGCATCGCCGCCATCAGCCTGCTGGTGGCGGGGGTGCTGATCATGAACGTCATGCTGGTGGCGGTGTCCCAGCGCACCCCGGAGATCGGCCTGCTCAAGGCCCTGGGCGCGGATCGGCGGCAGATCCTCGCCCTTTTCCTCACCGAGGCCCTGCTCCTGGCGGTGGCGGGGACCCTGCTGGGACTGGGCGTCGCCTACGGCGGGGCCTGGGTCTTCAACGCGCAGGTCAGCGCCTTCCAGTTGGTCGTACCCCTCTGGGCGCCCCTGGCGGCGGCCGCCGTCTCCCTGGCCACCGGCATCGGCTTCGGCCTGCTGCCGGCCCTGCGCGCGGCGCGCCTGGACCCGGTCCTGGCCCTGGCAGGGGGCTGAGGCGATATCCCTCCCGTTCCTGGTCTTGCACGGTTTCTTGGTCCATGGTCGCCGCCCCGGGCCAGGCGCGACGGCGGCCATCAGGCGCGGTGCCTTGCCCCGCCACGGGAGCACAGGGGCCAAGGGGTTGCCGCCAGGCGCCAGCCCGCCCCTTCGCGGGCGATCGCCCCGCGGCCCGGGTTGAAGCGCCATGCTCGCCACAGACTTCCTCCGCTTCTGCCTGGGCGCCGTGGTCGCCCATCGCGCCCGCAGCCTGCTGACGGTGACTGGCATCGCCATCGGCATCGCCGCCGTGGTCCTGCTCACCGCCATCGGCGAGGGCATCCACCGCTTCGTCCTTACCGAGTTCTCCCAGTTCGGCACCCGTCTGGTGGCCGTGGCCCCGGGCAAGGTCTCGACCCTGGGCCTGTCCGGCGCCATCCTGCACAACGTGCGCCCCCTGAGCCTGGCGGACGCCCAGGCCCTGGCGCGGGTGCCGGGGGTGACGGCGGTGGTGCCGGTGACCCAGGGCAACGCCGAGGTGGAGGGCAACGACCACACCCGCCGGGCCTTGGTCATCGGCGCCGGCAGCCAGGTGCCGGCGGTCTGGCTGATGCGGCCGCAACTGGGCCGCTTCCTGCCGGAGGAGGGCGCCGGCAACGCCGGCGAGCGGGCCCTGGCCGTGCTCGGTGCCAAGCTGCGGGACGAGCTCTTCGGCGCCACCTCGCCCCTGGGGGCACGCATCCGCATCGGCGGCGAGCCCTACCGGGTGATCGGCGTCATGGAGGCCAAGGGCCAGATGCTGGGTTTTGACCTGGACGATACGGTCTACATCCCGGTGGCGCGCGCCCTGGCCCTGTTCAATCGCGAGAGCCTGTTCGAGATCGACCTGCTCTACGGCCCGGAGGTGGACGGGGCGACCATGGCGGAACGGGTGCGCCAGGTGTTGCTCAAGCGTCATGGCCACGAGGACTTCACCGTCACCACCCAGGACCAGATGCTGGAGGTGGCCGGCTCGGTGCTGAACGTCCTGACCCTGGCGGTCGGCGCCATCGGCGCCATCTCCCTGGCGGTGGGGGGCATCGGCATCCTGACCATCATGACCATCGCCGTGCGCGAGCGCCGCCGGGAGATCGGCCTGCTGCGCGCCCTGGGGGCGGCCCAGGGGCAGATCCTGCTGCTCTTTCTTGGCGAGGCCCTGATCCTCGCCCTGCTGGGCGGCCTGGCCGGCCTGACCCTGGGGCTGGGGGGCGCCGGGCTCATCGGCGCCCTGGTGCCGGCCCTGCCGACCCGCATCGCCTGGGAATTCGCCCTGGCGGCCGAGGCCAGCGCCGGCCTCATCGGCCTGGTCGCCGGGGTGCTGCCGGCCCTGAATGCCGCCCGCCTCGACCCGATCCTAGCCCTGCGGGACGAATGAGGCGCAGCCGGCTGGAGAGAGGCCGCAGCTAACTGGCATGAGGCGGAAAGCCGCACCCCTGATAATGAAAGATATTCCCGTGACTTTCACGCTAACTGCTCAGGAGCGGAGTCCATAAGTGCCGGCTTGCCACCGGATGCCCGGGAAAACCTTCATCCCCGGCTCGGCGCCTTTTTGACCGATGTTACAATGCGCCCCTTTCAGGTTGTCGGGTGGGGGGAGACTCATGGCCGGTCACAGTAAATGGGCCAATATCAAGCACCGCAAGGCGGCGCAGGACAAGAAGCGCGGCTCGATGTGGACCAAACTCATCCGCGAGGTGACGGTGGCGGCCCGGGAGGGCGGCGGCGACCCCGGGATGAACCCGCGCCTGCGCCTGGCCATGGACAAGGCCTTCGGCGCCAACATGCCCCGGGACACGGTGGAGCGCGCCATCAAGCGCGGCGCCGGCGGCGCCGAGGGCGAGCAATACGAGGAGATCCGCTACGAGGGCTATGGCCCCGGCGGGGTGGCGGTGATGGTCGACTGCATGAGCGACAACCGCAACCGCACCGCCGCCGACGTGCGCCATGCCTTTTCCAAGCACGGCGGCAACCTGGGCACCGGCGGTTCCGTGTCCTATCTCTTCACCAAGCAGGGGATCATCAGCTTTCCCCCGGGGCTGGACGAGGACGCCCTGATGGAGGCCGCCCTGGAGGCAGGGGCCGAGGACGTGATCAGCAACGACGACGGCTCCCTGGACGTCATCACCACCCCGGACGACTTTGGCCCGGTGCGCGACGCCCTGATCGCCGCCGGTTTCGCCAACGGCGAGGGGGACGTGACCTACAACGCCTCGACCCAGGCCGCCATCGACGACCGTGACACGGCGGAAAAGCTGTTGAAGATGATCGACTTCCTGGAGGACCTGGACGACGTGCAGGTGGTCTACTCCAACGCCGACATCGCCGAGACCATCCTGGCGGAGCTGGAGGGCTGAACCCGCCGGTTCAGCCTCCCGCCGAATTGCCGGATTCCCGCAACTGATCCAACCCCCGATGCTCGTCATCCCGCCCACCGACGCTCGGGCCGTACCGGACAGCCTTGGCCGAAGTAACCAGCAGGTCCGGGAGCCCCCAAGCCATCGCATCCTCGGGATCGATTCCGGCTCCCCCACCTCCGCCCAGGCCATACCGGCCGGCCTTGACCATGGTAACGCGCAGGGCGGGCAGGCCCTGCGCCATCGCATCCTCGGGGTTGATCCCGGCTCCCGCACCACCGGGTATGGCGTCATCGACACCGACGGCAACCGCAGCCGGCGCGTCGCCAGCGGCTGTATCCGGGTCGGCGAACACCCCTGGCCGGAGCGGCTGCGCTTCATCTTCGACGCCGTGGCCCAGGTGGTGGCGGACCATGCCCCCCACGAGATGGCGGTGGAGCAACTGATCTTTGCCCGGGACCCCACCGCCGCCCTCAAACTGGGCCAGGCCCGCGGCGCCGTCCTCTGCGCCGGGCTCAAGGCCGGCGTGCAGGTCCACGAATACAGCCCCAAGTCGGTCAAGCTGGCGGTGGTCGGCAGCGGCGGCGCGGAGAAGTTCCAGGTCCAGCACATGGTGCGCATCCTGTTGTCCCTCGACGCGGAACCGGCGGAGGACGAGGCCGACGCATTGGCCCTGGCCCTGTGCCATGCCCACTCCATGGGCATCCCGGCGCGGCGACGGGCCGCCGCCTCCTGGCGGGATTTCCGGCCATGATCGGACGGCTGCGCGGCGAGATCGTCCACAAGCAGCCGCCCTGGCTGCTGCTGGACGTCAACGGGGTCGGCTACGAGCTGGAGGCTCCCATGTCCACCTTCTATGACCTGCCCGCCGTGGGCGAGCTGGTCACCCTGGTGACCCACCTGGCGGTGCGCGAGGACGCCCACACCCTCTACGGCTTCCTGCGCGAGGCGGACCGGGCCCTGTTCCGCGACCTGCTCAAGGTCACCGGCGTCGGGGCGCGCATGGCCCTGGCCATCCTCTCCGGCATGGACGCCCGCCGCTTCGCCCAGTGCGTGGAACAGGAGGACCATGCCGCCCTCATCCGCCTGCCCGGCATCGGCCGCAAGACGGCGGAACGCCTGGTGATCGAGATGCGCGACCGGGTAGCCGGTCTGGCGGGCGGCCCGGCGCCTTCCGGGGGAACATCACCTGGGTCTCCCCGCGCGGCAACATCCGCGGAAGACCCCCTGAACGACGCCATCGAGGCCCTGATCGCCCTCGGCTATCGGCCCCCGGATGCCAACCGCATGGCCCGCGCCGTCGCCGAGGGGGCCAAAACCTCCGAGGAGATCATCCGCGCCGCCTTGCGTGGGGCGGGTTGACGCCCCTTTCCAGGCCTCCAATAGCGCCCAGCAGCCAGTACCACCGACCAGGATTCGCCATGACCCTCTTCGACCGCGAGATCGTCCCCCTGCCCAGCATCCGCGAGGTCAAGCCCGGCAGCTTCATCTTCGCCCGCCCCAACGCCCTGCCGCCGACCTTTTGCGACGAGGTGATCGCCCGCTTCGAGGCCCACCCGGAGCAGCAGCACGAAGGCCGCATCGGCCAGGTCCAGGCAAAGGACAGCAGCGTCAAGTCCACCATGGACCTGGTGGTAAGCAACAAGGAGGACTGGCAGGACGTGGACCAGATGTTTTTCCGCTCCCTGGCCGCCGCCCTGCGCGAATTCCGCGAGACCTATCCCTACTTCAAGGGTCCGTTCAAGGACATGGGCTACCAGGTGCAGCGCTACCGGGCGGGGGATTTTTACCATTGGCATATCGACGGGGGTAGCCATGAGTTCAGCCAGCGCCAGCTCGTCGCCCTCTGGTACCTCAACGACGTCCCCGGTCCCGGCGGCGAGACCCAGTTCCTGTTCCAGGACGTCAGCATCCCCCCCCAGCGCGGCACCCTGGTGCTCTTCCCCCCCTTCTGGACCCACGAACACCGCGCTGCCCGCATGGAGTCGGGGGTCAAGTACATTGCCACTACTTGGGTGGTGTTTGCCTGATTTTGAACGAGCGCGCGCATCCCTCTGGCGGCCCCCGCTTGCTGGCGATCATCGAACTGGGCGGCTATCCCAACCTGCTGCCCCTCTATCGCCGTCTGGGTTTCGACACCGAGGTGGTCAATTCCCAACGCAAGGCCCAGGCCGCCCTCAAGAAGCGCCTGCCGGATGTCATCGTCACCGAGTACAACTTTCAGTCCGATTTCCGTGACCGTACCAGTAACCTGGAGACCCTGATGGCCTATCTCCAGCGCCACCCCGGGGTCAAGGTCATCGCCTTCTATCAGCCAGAATTCCTGCCCAAGTTCGAGGCCATGAACGCCCGCTTCCCGCTCTTCGCCGCCATCCCCTTGCCGGTGACGGAAGCGGCGGTGGGGGAGGCCCTGCGGCGGGCCCTGGCGGGCTGAAGGTTGGGAGGTACCCATCAATCCAACCGTGTCCTTGGCTTCTCATCCCTCAATCATCACCCTTCTGTAGGGGGTCGCAGTCCAGACCACCAGTGGGAAGTCTGGTCATAGGCAATGTTTCAACGGGTTGGCCAGATCAGGTACCTGGAAGTTATCCGGGCACCGGTTCCAAACTCCGGTTGATCAGAAATGCTTGGGCAGGCCCGCTTGTTTGAGGACAGCGTTCGCCGTATGGCGCGAGCGGATCTTGGCATCCAGAATGAATCGGCACTCGGTGATCGGGCTGTACCAGATGTCGTGATCACCCTTTCCGTGACGCTCGAAGCGACAGCCTGCTCTGAGCAGGAGCCGCATTAACTCCGGCGTATAGCCCTCACCCATCAGGCCGCCCGGCGGGTTGTGGTTTCGAATCGACGGATCAGGAGTTCGAAAGGCACCTCCTCCTGATCCGGCCACCCGTTCAGTTCCAGCAGTTCGGGGATCATGACCTCGAGCTTGGACATCAAGGCGTCGACGGTTTCGGCCTCGGTCGCCAAGCCCGGAACATCGTCACTATTGGCGACCCAGATCTTCATATCCGGGTCCCAGTCCACACGCACGAGCAAGACTCTCGTCATGGGATTCACATTTTCTCCGTTGCGCAAGTAAGGAAATGGCCGATTTTGGTTGTTTTGGGCATTGTCGCATGCCAAAGGCCCGCATCGCGAAGGTGCCAAGCCGCAGGTGCGGGTGGCATGGGTTCACCCCGCCGGCACTGGCGGCAAGAATTCGCTCAGACGCAAAGGCTGAAGCCCCAGGCGCCGCTGGTAGATGATGCGATAGGCCAGCACCCGCTCGACGTAGCCGCGGGTCTCGGCATAGGGGATGGTGGCGATCCAGATGTCAGCCTCGGTGCAGCGGTCGGTCGGCCGCCAGCGGGCTACCCGGTTGGGGCCGGCGTTGTAGGCGGCGGTGGCCAGGGCGGCATGGCCGAAACGGTCCCGCATCCGTGCCAGGTAGCGACTGCCCAGGTCGATGTTGGCCGCCGGTTGCAGGATGGCCCCCCGCCCAGGGACGGGGTCACCGACCTCGGTGGCCAGGTCCTTGGCGGTGCCGGGCATGAGTTGCATCAGCCCCAGGGCACCGGCCTCGGAGGCGATGGTGGGGTTGAAGACGCTCTCCTGGCGGATGACGGCGAAGATCCAGTCGGCGGGTAGCCCGGTCTGCCAGGCCTGATCCTCCACCAGATCCCGATGGGCGAGGGGGAAACGCAGCTCCAGGTCGTCCCAATAGTCGGTCCGGGCGAGGGTCAGAATCGCCTGGTCGTGCCAGTCCAGGCCGGCGGCCAGCAGCGCGGCGGCTTGAAGATCAGGGGGATCCAGGTCACGGGTCAGGGTCCGCCACTCGCGGCGCATGTCCGCGTCCCGGCCCAGATGCCGCAGTTCCCGGATACGTTCCAGGGCCGGGCGGGCGGCAAGGCGTTGGAGACGCTCGGGCTCGACGGCGACCGCGCGTGAGTCGAGGTTGTAGGGCAGGCCAAGCCGATCCGCCGCCAGCAGACCCCAGAGGCTGCGCTGGCGGGCCGCGGCAGCGAAGGTCGCCAGGGCGGCCTCATCCTGACCCAGGGCGGCCTCGGCGCGGCCCTGCCAGTAGAGCCAGCGATCGCGCTTCTCCTCCCGCTCGGGCATGCGCCGCACCCAGTCCGCCACCCGCGCCCAGTCCCGCTGGGCGATGCCCGCCCGCAGCCGGCGTTCCTGGGCCTCCAGGTTGTCCGGGCGCTCACCCAGCCGATCCCAGACCGCCAGCCCGCGCGGGCCATCAAGGGGGGTCAGGGCCTGGCCGACCGCGGCATGGGCGCGGTTCCAGGCCATCGGGTCCCTGGCCAGGATGGTCCCCTGGAGCCTTAGGGCGGAGGCGGCCTGTTCGGGTTGTTTCGGCGCCAGGCGGGCGATGCCATCGGCGAGCATCGCCGCGGCGAGTGGGAAGGGTGCGCCGGTCGCGGCCTGGGGCTCCAGGACCCGAGCCGGGCGCTCGCGAATGGCCAGCCAACGGTCGAACCAGCTCCGCTCACCCTCCGGCAGCCAGTCCTGCAGAGAGCGGGCCAGGCCCATCTCGTCCGCCTCCAGGGCCAGGCGGATGCGTTGCCAGACCAGATTAGAGGACAGATCGCCCCGCTCATGCCAGGCCATGAACAAGGGATCACAGGCGGCAGGCTGGGCGCGGGGCACCAGCCAGAGGTCTTCCAGCCCCACGGCAGTAAAGGCCTGGGCCTGGGCCTGGGCCTGGGCCTGGGCCTGGGCTTGGGCTTGGGCTTGGGCTTGGGCCTGAGTCTGAGCCGGGTCCTGGGCTTTGGCCAAGCCCTGGTCCCCGGTCTCCAGGAGAGCGCGTCGATAGAGGCAGCGTCGTTCCGCTGAGCCCTCATCCTCCCGATAGACCCGGACCAGCTCGGCCCAGCGCTTCGCTTGGGCCAGACGCTTGACGTAGGCGGCGCGCACCCGCTCCGCCAGAGGCGTGTCCGGAAATTCGCTCAGGAAGGCATCGATGGCGGCATCAGGCGCGATCTTGAGATCACCTAGTTCGGCGAAGCGCAGGTAGGGGTAGAGGGGGTAATCGCGCAGGCGATCCCGCAAGGCCGCAAAGGCCGCTGGGTCAACCTGCTTGAGGGCCCGCTCGGCGCGCAGGAAGTCGGCCCGAGCGGTGGCATTCCCCTGTTCGCCATCCTTCCCCCGTGCGGCGCCATTAACTTGTCCAGGGCTATTTCCGCGCACGGCGCCATCTTCTCCCCACTCGGTGGCAGCCACACCTTCCGCGGCATTTCCCGCCCAGGCACCGATGGCCCACCCCAGGCACAGGCAGATGATCAGCCGCGGGTGGCTATCCTTGAATCGCGTCAGCGTCATCACCCCTCAGACCCCGTGCTCCCAATACCAGCCATAGGCATCCCTCAGCCCCGCCTCCAGCCCAATCCTCGCCTCCCAGCCCAGGGCCTTGAGCCGCGATACATCCAGCAGCTTGCGGGGGGTGCCATCAGGACGGCTGGGATCGAAGACCAGCTCCCCGCCAAACCCCGTCACCCGGGCGATGGTTTCCGCCAGTTCGCGGATGGTGACATCCTGACCGGTGCCGACGTTGATGTGCGACAGCATGGGCCGGGTATGGGCCTGGTAAACCGCCGGGTCCAGTTCCATGACATGGACGCAGGCGGCGGCCATGTCGTCGACATGGAGGAACTCCCGCCGCGGGGTGCCCGTGCCCCAGATGATCACCCGCTCGGCGCCGCACTGGACCGCCTCGTGGAAGCGGCGCAGCAAGCCAGGGATGACGTGGGAGTTCTCCGGGTGGAAGTTGTCGCCGGGACCGTAGAGGTTGGTGGGCATGACGCTGCGGTAGTCGCGACCGTGCTGGCGGTTGTAGCTCTCGCACAGCTTGATGCCGGCGATCTTGGCGATGGCATAAGGCTCGTTGGTGGGCTCCAGAGGGCCGGTGAGCAAGGCTTCCTCCGCCATGGGTTGGGCCGCGAGTTGGGGATAGATGCAGGAGGAGCCCAGGAACAACAGCTTCTGCACGCCGTGTTGATGGGCGGCGTGGATGAGATTGGCCTCGATCATCAGGTTCTGATAGATAAAATCGGCCGGATAAGTGTTGTTGGCGTGGATGCCGCCGACCCGGGCGGCGGCCAGATAGACCTGGTCGATGCGCTGGCGGGCGAAAAAGCCATTGACCTCCGCCTGGTCGAGCAGGTCCAGCTCGGCGTGGCTGGCGGTGAGCAGGTTAGTATGGCCCAGGGCGGTCAACCGGCGCACCAGGGCCGAGCCGACCATGCCGCGGTGGCCGGCGATATAGATCTTGCCCCTTTCATTCATAACTTTATAGTTTCAATAATAAACTTAATGACGGCCTTGCCACTCATCTGGCCGGCGGGCAGCATGCATGATCGCAAGGATGACAACACGTCCCTCTCGTACCCGGAAATAAACGCAATAGGGAAATCGACGTACCACGGCCCTGCGGATATCGCGATGGACCACCGGGAAAAGGCTGGGGGTATCGACCAGCCGGCCAAGCTGGTTATCGACTTCTTCGATAAATTGACGCCCAAGACCGGGCCGCTCGTGCTCATACCAATCACCAGTGGCATCGAATTCCTCCCGAGCCCGTCGCCGAAAGACGACACCTCCTGCCTTCATATCTCCGACCACCGCCGCAAGGCGGCAGCCTTGATGGTTTCCCATTCGAGAACGTCATCGGGATGCGCCTCATCGTCATCAAGACGGTATTGAAGTTCCTTGCGCTCCTCGTCATTCAGGGGCATCCGTTTGACGTCCTCCTCAAGCGAGTCCCAGATGTCCTGAACCAGGATCAGGCGCTCCGCGACGCTCAGGCGGTCTATGCCCATTTGGTGAAAGGCGCTGTGCATGGGATGGTCTCCCATAAGTCCGGTAATCGGAATCAATCTTCGGTAGAGAGCGGCAACTCATGACCATGGGCCTTGAGGAAGGCGTGGCGTTTGGCGACCTTGAGGTCCTCGGCCACCATCTCGGCGCACATCTCACGCACCGAGATCTCCGGTACCCAGCCCAGGCGTTCCTTGGCCTTGGTGGGGTCGCCGAGGAGGGTCTCGACCTCGGCGGGGCGGAAGTAGCGCGGATCGACGCGGACGATGACATCGCCCGGTCGCAGGGCGGGGGCGGCCTCGCCGTCGATCCGTTCGACGATGGCATGCTCCTCCAAGCCCTCGCCTTCAAACCTCAGGGTCAGCCCCAGTTCCGCCGCCGACCAGCGCACGAAGTCGCGCACCGCGTGCTGGACGCCGGTGGCGATGACGAAGTCCTCGGGCTGGTCCTGCTGGAGCATCAGCCACTGCATGCGCACATAGTCCTTGGCGTGGCCCCAGTCGCGCAGGGCGTTGAGGTTGCCCAGATAGAGGCAGCGCTCCAGGCCCTGGGCGATGTTGGCTAGGCCGCGGGTGATCTTGCGGGTGACGAAGGTCTCGCCACGGCGCGGGCTTTCGTGGTTGAAGAGGATGCCGTTGCAGGCATAGAGCCCATAGGCCTCACGGTAGTTGACGGTGATCCAGTAGGCGTAGAGCTTGGCCACGGCGTAAGGGCTGCGCGGGTAGAAGGGGGTGGTCTCGCGCTGGGGGACCTCCTGGACCAGGCCGTAGAGCTCGGAGGTGGAGGCCTGGTAGAAGCGGGTCTTGCGCTCCAGGCCCAGGAAGCGGATGGCCTCCAGCAGGCGCAGGGTGCCCATGGCGTCGACGTCGGCGGTGTACTCCGGGGACTCGAAGCTGACGGCGACGTGGCTCTGAGCACCCAGGTTATAGACCTCGTCGGGCTGGACCTCGCGCAGGATGCGGGTGAGGTTGGAGGAGTCGGTGAGGTCGCCGTAGTGCAGGCGAAAGGCGGGGTGATCGCAGTGGGGATCGACGTAGAGGTGATCCACCCGCTGGGTGTTGAAGGAGGAGGCCCGGCGCTTAATGCCGTGGACCTCGTAGCCTTTATCCAGCAGGAACTCGGCGAGATAGGAACCGTCCTGGCCGGTGATGCCGGTGATGAGGGCGCGCTTGGTCATGGTCCTGGAAATATCCTTTGTGGTTTGGGTTGGGTGATTAGGTGATGGCGCGGAAAAATTACCACTCAGATAGCGCCCATTTTCTGGTTCCCGATTGGTCCCTGGTAAGACGCGCTCAATGCGGGCAACCTTTGATGGATGGCTTCCTGCTGGATCCAGAACGCCGGGCCAGCCCTCATTCCGGCAGCCAGCCTTCCCGAAGCATATCCCCGACCGACCAGGGACAGCTCAGGGGAAAATCGGTCAAGCCCGTTTCCTGGATGGCTTGGACGATGCCGTCGTCCCAGACGTCCTGCCACCAGTCCGGATCAGCCACTTGGGCACGGAGGCTCGGGGTCCGCTCTAGGCGCCGAAGGATACCTCGCCGCTGATTGCGGATGGTCAGCTCCCAACTGGCGCCGCGGCGCTGGGGCTGATAGCGCCACTTGAGAAGATGCGCGATCAGCAAGGCCATGCGGTTGGCCAGTTCGCGCTGTTCGCTTTTGCCCACGTCCTCGATCTCCTCGGCCAGATGTTCGATGTCCAGGTGGTCAAAAAGTCCCGCGCGCAGCAACCGGGCCTGCTCTTCGGCCCAGGCGACGATGTCCTGGTGGTAGCTAGCGGTCACGATCCGGTACCCTGCGGTTGGCATTGTTCTTTGAACTGAAAGTATCCGCCACTTTCATCGGTCAGGGTGGCGGGAGACCATTCATGATCGGAAGATATCGGCGTCACGGCCAAGAACTTGTTCTCCCCTTAATCCTTGCGCGCCAAGTCCGGCTGCCCCAGCAGGGCCCGGCAGGCGGCGGGCATGGGCGCTGGGGGCTTGTCCTCCGCCGACTTGCGGGGCTGGCGGGCCTCGGCGGTGAACCACCAGTCCAGCTCGGCGCCACAGCCGTCCCCGGCGGCGAAGGGGGCCTGGGCCTTACAGTCCGCGCTGCCGGCCGGACACTTGAGGCGGACATGGAAATGGGCGTCATGACCGCGCCAGGGACGCAGTTTGCGCAGCCAGCCGCGGTCACTACCTTCGCTATCGCACAGGCGCCGCTTGATGGCCGGGTTGACGAAGATGCGCTCGACCCGACCGTCCTCGGCGGCCAACTTGAGCAGCAGGCGCTGGTCAGGCCCCCAAAGCCCGTTCACCGCCAGGCCATCGTCGCGGACCATGGACGGGGGAGCCACCGCCTCCGGCCAGTCGCGCTGGGCCTGGGTGGGGGAATCGGCCAGCAGGAACCAGACATCCAGGTCCAGGCCGTTCTGGTGGCTGCGGTGGGCGGAGGACATGAGCCCCCCACGGGGCTGGGAGAGATCGCCGATCATGACGTAACGGCCGGTCCGGCTCGCCTGGGCGGCCCCCAGCTCGCGGACAAAGTCCAGAGTCTTGGGGTGCCCGAACTGGCGCTGACGCTCGCGACGGATCTGGACGTAGCCCTTGCCCTCGGCGGGCAGGGCCTGGGCACCCGCGAGGCAGCCGTTGGCCGCCTCGCCGATGGCCGCCGGGGGTCCAGGCGCGACGGTGCGCACCTGGGCCCAAGGGCTCGCCAGGGCATTGGACGCCAGGACCAGGCAGCCGGCAATCATCCCGCCACCGAGCAGGCGGCGGGTCCGCGGATAGTCACGCATGACCGATCAGCTCGTCGACATGGGTGGCGACGCAGCGCCCCAGGGCATTGAGTTCGTAACCGCCCTCCAGGCAGGAGACGATGCGCTCGTGGGCATGCTTGCGGGCCAGTTCGTGGAGCTTGCGGGTGATCCAACCGTAGTCCGAGGTATGGAGGTTGAAGTGCGCCATGTCGTCCTCGGCGTGACCATCAAAGCCGGCAGAGATCATGATCAGCTCCGGGGCGAAGGCGTCGAGGCGCGGTAGCCAGTGCTCCTCCACGGCAGCGCGATAGGCGGGGCCATCGGTGAGCTTGGGCAGGGGCAGGTTGGCGATGTTGGGGGCATCGGTCTCCCAGCCATGGCCCGGGTAGAAGGGATGCTGGAAACTGGAGCAGAACAGGACCCGCTCGTCACCCTCAAAGATGTCCTGGGTGCCGTTGCCGTGGTGGACATCAAAGTCGATGATCGCGATCCGTTTCAGGCCATGTTCAGCCATGGCATGGGCGGCACCGACGGCGACGTTGTTGAAGAAGCAAAAGCCCATGGAACGTTTGCGCTCGGCATGGTGCCCGGGCGGACGCACGCAGCAGAAGGCGGCATGGTGCTTGTCGCTCATCACCAGGTCGACGCCCATCACCGAGGCCCCGGCGGCACGCAGGGCGGCGGGGAGGGTGCCCCGGCTCATGGAGGTATCACCATCGATCCAGGAGAGCTCGCCATCGACGGTCGGGGCGGAGGTGAAGATGAGATCGACGTACTCCGGATCGTGGACCCGCAGCAACTGCTCCCGGGTGACCTCGGGGGCGTCGTAGTGGGTGACCAGCATCTCCATGCCGGAGGCGATCATGCGGTCGGCGATGGCGAACAGCCGCTCCGGGCACTCCGGATGGTGGGCGCCCGGCTTGTGGTCCTGGCACAGGTGATGGCCGATAAAGGCGAGGTTCATGGTTTAAGGTCTCTCCTCGTAGCGCCGTCGTCTCCGCCGGGCCGGATTGGACCGGGTTGCGGGGGGAAAACGGCTGTTGTCCCTACCTTGTCATCATGGCAAGACAGGTTATCGGGTATATTGGCGAGCCTAGGCGCGGGGTCCCCAGAGGGTAGGTCCCGGCCAACAGCTATAGCTTAATCCCATACTCCCGCGGGATTCGACCTCAGACGTCAATTCCCGCCTCAGAACCATGACAACGGGTGCTCCAGCGCCACGGCCCCTGCTCCCCCGACCCGCCCTGCCACCCGCCGTCCAGCGCAACGCCCCGTTTCGCGCGCGGTGGGAGATGGGGAGCACCGTTAGAGGCTGTGAAAATTCCCTATTTCTTCACAAGCGGTTACCGCTCCATGAGGGGTAACCAGACTTAATCACCACCATCCCAGTCCTTCCCCCCTCAGCCCCCTTGCCATCAGGGAACCTCGATCATGAAGCTTTCCGACGTGGATCCACTCTTCGTCCCCGCCGCCATCGCCATTTTCGGCGCCAGCGATAACCCGGCCTTCATCGGGGGGGTCGTCCTGCGCAACATCCTGGAGGGTGGCTTCAAGGGGCCCTGCTACGCCATCAATCCCAAGTATGACAAGGTCGCCGGCAAGAAGAGCTATCCGACCCTGGAGGAGATCGAGAAGAACGTCGATCTGGCCCTGATCGCCACCCCGGCGGCGGCCGTCCCCGGCATCCTCGATCAATGCGGCGCCAAGGGCGTGCGCATGGCGGTGCTCTATTCCGCGGGCCTGGCGGAGGCCGACGAGGCCGGCGCCCACCTTCAGGACAAGATCGTCGAGACGGCGCGCCGCCACCGCATCCGCCTCCTGGGCCCCAACACCATGGGCATGCTGCGGCCCCAGAACAAACTCAACGCCACCTCCGGCGTCGCCACCAAGGCCCTGAGCGGCAACGTCGCCCTGGTCTCCCAGTCCGGGGCCGTGTGCAGCGCCATGCTCGACTGGTCGGTGCCGCGCCATATCGGCTTCTCGTCCATGGTCTCCCTGGGCGCGGCGGCGGACGTGGACTTCGGCGACGTCCTCGACTTCCTCGCCCTGGACGCCCACACCCAGTGCATCCTGCTCTACGTGGAGGGCATCCGCGACGCCCGTCACTTCATGAGCGGCCTGCGCGCCGCTGCCCGCCTCAAGCCGGTGATCGTGGTCAAGACCGGGCGCATGGCCGCCGGCTCCCGCGCCGCCAAGTCCCACACCGGGGCCTGGGTCGGCTCCAACGAGGTCTTCCGCGCCGTCATGGAGCGCGCCGGCGTGGTCCAGGTCGATGCCCTGCACCAGCTCTTCGCCGCCGCCCATGTCTTCGGCGCCAACAAGCGCCTGGGGGGCGATCGCATCGCCATCATCACCAACGGCGGCGGTCCCGGCGTCCTCGCCGCCGACCGTGCCGCCGAACTGGGGCTCAACCTGGCCCAGTTCAGCGACGAGACCAACGCCAAGCTCGGCGAGGCCCTGCCCAGTTGCTGGTCCCACGGCAATCCGGTGGACGTCCTCGGCGACGCCAGCGCGGAGCGCTACGGTGCGGCGGTGGAGCTGTGCCTGGCCGATCCCAATGTTGACGGCGTCATCGCCATTCTGGCCCCCCTGGCCATGACCAACTGCACGGCCACGGCCCAGCGCCTGGTGGAGGTCGCCAAGAAGAGCCGCAAACCGGTGCTGGCCTGCTGGATGGGCGCCGCCCAGGTGGCCGATGCCCTGGCCCTCTTCGGCCAGAACCGCATCCCCCGCTTCGGCACCCCGGAACAGGCGGTGGAGGCCATGTCCTACCTGGCCAGCTACCACCGTAACCAGAAGTTGCTGATGCAATACCCTGGGCCCTTGTCCGAGCGGCGCAACCCGGACGTGGAGGGGGCGCGGCTGATCATCGAGGGCGTCATGGCCGAGGGGCGCAAGACCCTGGGGATCATCGAGGCCAAGGCCATCCTCGCCGCCTTCCGCATCCCCACCATGCAGGCGGTGGCGGCGCGCACCCCCAACGAGGCCCTGATGGCGGCCCAGGCCCTGGGCTTCCCGGTGGTGATGAAGATCAGCTCGCCGGACATCGCCTACAAGTCGGACGTGGACGGGGTGCGGCTGAACATCCGCGACTCCCAGACAGTGCGCCGCTCCTTCTCCGAGCTGGTGGAGCGGGCCAAGGCCATGCGCCCGGAGGCGCGCATCGACGGCGTCACCGTCGAGCACATGGTCTCCACCCGCGCCGCCCGGGAGCTGCGGATCGGGGTCATGCGCGATCCCATTTTCGGTCCCGTCATCAGCTTCGGCGCCGGCGGCACCGAGGTGGAGGTGCTGGAAGACCACGCCGTGGGTCTGCCGCCCCTCAACGACTTCATCATCGAGACCATGATCAACCACACCCGGGTCGCCCGGCTCATGGGGGCCTTCCGCCACATGCCGCCCATGAACCGCAAGGCCCTGGCGCGGATCCTGCAACGCGTCTCGGAGATGGTCTGCGAGCTGCCGGAGATCATCGCCATGGACGTCAATCCACTGATCGGCAACGACAAGGAGGTCATCGCCGTGGACGCCCGCATCCAGGTCCAGTACCGCCCACCCCAGTTGCCGCCTTACGGCCACATGGCCATCCACCCCTACCCGGTGCATCTCATCGAGCGGGTGCAGATGCCGGACGGCACCGATCTGATCATCCGCCCCATCCGTCCGGAGGATGCGGAGATGGTGCAGAACTTCGTCCGCGGCCTGTCCGAGCAGACCAAGTACTATCGCTACATGCAGGCCATCAAGGAGTTGACCCCGGAGATGGTGGTGCGCTTTACCCAGATCGACTACGACCGCGAGATGGCCCTGATCGGCGTCAAGGAAATGGTCGAGGGCGACGAGATGGCCGGCGTGGCGCGCTATTCCTCCCGTCCTGGCGGCGAGGTGTGCGAATTCGCCATCGTCGTCTCCGACACCTGGCGTGATCGCGGCATCGGCGCCCGCCTGATGCGCTCCCTGATGCAGAATGCCCGCGAGCGCGGCTTCCGCCACATGGACGGCGAGGTCCTCACCGCCAACACCCGCATGCTCGCCCTGATGCGCTCCCTCGGTTTCCGTATCGAGCGCGACAAGCAGGACCCGGGGGTGCAACTGGTGGAAAAGGTCCTCTGACCCGCTCCGCCCGGCCCCAGAACGGCAGGGGCCGGGCGCGATCCGGTGCTCGCGTTTCCTTGCGGGCGCGCCGCAGGCTTCCCCCCCTGCACGCCTCCTGTACAATCCGCCAGGGCCACCCCGACCAGCGGTCAGCCTCGGCTCGGCCGCCGGCGGTCCCAGCCCGCCACCCCAACCTTATAACTACCAACGGGAGGAAATCCTGATATGAGCAGAGATGTGGTCGTTTTGAGCGCGGTGCGCTCCCCCATCGGCACCTTCGGCGGCGCCCTGGCCGATTTCGAGGCCAGTGAACTAGCCGGCATCGTCATGAAGGAGGCCATCGCCCGCTCCGGCGTCGATCCCCAGCAAATCGAATACGTCACCGTCGGCAACACCATGCCGACCGATTCCCGCTACGCCTACGTCTCCCGGGTCGCCTCCATCCAGGCCGGCCTGCCCATGGAGTCGGTGGCCATGCAGGTCTCCCGCCTTTGCGCCTCCGGCCTCCAGGGCATCGTCACCACCGCCCAGAACATCATGCTGGGTGACGCCGACTATGGCATCGGCGGCGGTGTCGAGGTCATGTCCAGGGGCGCCTACCTGCTGCCGGCCCTGCGCTCCGGGGCGCGCATGGGTGACACCACCGCCATCGATTCCATGGTCGCCGTCCTCACCGATCCCTTCGGCGTCGGCCACATGGGCATCACCGCCGAGAACCTGGCCGCCAAGCACGGCATCAGCCGCGAGGAGCAGGACGCCTTCGCCGTCGAGTCCCAGCGCCGCGCCGCCGCCGCCATCGCGGCTGGCCACTTCAAGTCCCAGATCCTGCCCATCGTCAAGCAGACCCGCAAGGGCGAGGTCATCTTCGACACCGACGAGCACCCGCGCCCCGGCACCACCCTGGAGGCCCTGGCCAAGATGCGGCCCGCCTTCAAGAAGGACGGCACCGTCACCGCCGGTAATGCCTCCGGCATCAACGACGGCGCTGCCTTCTTCGTCCTGGCCGCCGCCGATGTCGCTGCCAAGGCCGGGCACAAGCCCATGGCGCGGCTGGTCTCCTATGCCGTCGCCGGCGTCCCCAACGACGTCATGGGCGAGGGCCCCATCCCGGCGACCCGTAAGGCCCTGGCCAAGGCCGGCCTGACCCTGGACCAGATGGATGTCATCGAATCCAACGAGGCCTTCGCCGCCCAGGCCCTGTCGGTGGCCAAGGTCCTCGGCCTCGACCCGGCCAAGACCAACCCCAACGGCGGCGCCATCGCCCTGGGCCACCCGGTCGGCTGCTCCGGCGCCTTCATCGCCACCAAGGCCCTCTATGAACTGGAGCGTATCGGCGGCAAGTACTGCCTGGTGACCATGTGCATCGGCGGCGGCCAGGGTATCGCCGCCATCTTCGAGCGCGCCTGAAAACGCGAGGCAGTGGTCTGGGTTGCGCCAGCCAACGGCCGCGGTAGCCCCTAAGCTCAGCCTATGAGCCCTGGGGTTAGCGTGAAAGTCACGGGAAAGTCTTTCATAGTCTGGGGTGTGGCCTGCCGCCTCATGAGAGCTAGCTTGGAAGACACCCACGGTGTTTTCCCCCGCCAAGGGACTGGCGAACACCCGCCTGTCAGTTCGCCCCAGGCTGGCGCCCTGGGGCGCCACCTCTCCCCACCCCCTCCGGCCAGGCACGTCCGCTGACTGGCCTGGTGGCGGGTTTAATCCGGGTCATCCAGACCCAAAATCCCTAGCCGGACCTCTTCCGCCCTGCCCAGGCTGGCGGAAGCGAGCTATCGGGGAACTCATCCACCGCGAGACGTTCCAATTTGGCTCAAACTTCGCCCGATTCATTTATCCGCTATGGGAGTAACGTTGTCGCCATGAACCAACAAGAAAAAGACATGATCGAGGGCCTCTTCCAGCGCCTGCAGCAGGCCGAGTCACAGATGGGCAAGCGCGATACTGAGGCCGAGGCGCTCATCAATAGCTTCATGACCCGCCAATCCGCCGCCCCCTATCTCCTGTCCCAGGTTGTCCTGGTGCAGGAACAGGGCCTGAAGAACCTTCAGGCGCAGGTCGAGACCATGCAAAGTCAGGTCCAGGACCTGGAGCGGCAGTTGGCGGAACGCCCCCAAGGCGGTGGCGGCTTCCTCGGCGGGCTCTTCGGTGGCGGCAGTCAACCCGCCGCCCCCGCCCGCCCGGCCCAACCCGCCGGCCGCGGCTGGGGTAACAGCCCGACGGGTGCCCCGGCCATGGGTGCCTCGCCCTTCCAGCAGCAGCCCGGTCAGGGCGGCGGCTTCCTGGCCGGCGCCATGCAGACCGCCATGGGTGTCGCCGGTGGCGTGCTCCTTGGCAACGCCATCGCCGGCATGTTCTCCAGCCCCGCCGAAGCGGCGGAGAGCCCGGCCCCGGCCCCCGCCGAGCCGGCAGCCGCCCCTGAAGAGCCCGCGGCCGAGGAGGGTGGTGGTTTCTTCGACAGCTTCTTCGGCGGCGGCAGCGACGAGGGTGGCGGCGAGGAGTGGTGATCGCCGCTGGGGGATGCCGCTAATGCCTGTTATGGATGGACCTGGACGTCACCATCCAGCCCTACCCTTGGGCTGATAGCCATCCCCCCGTAACCCCCGCCAGCACCCCGGTCTTCCCGGGGTGTTTTTTTGTGGGCAACCGCTCTCAGCGCTTGCCGATGCGCAGCAGTTGATGGAGCAGGACGGCCATGACCGTGCTCAGGGTCAAGGCCGATTCAAAGAGCGGGCGCAACAGCGGCGGGATGTCGGCGAACAAGGCGGGGTTGATATCCAGGCTCAGGCCAAAGATCAGGGGAATGCCGATGACAAAGGTCTTGCGGCTGTCCATGCCGGAGCCCAGGATGATCTGAATGCCGGAGATAATCATGAAGCTGGTCACATAGATGAGGATGGCGCCCATGACCGGCGCGGGCATGACGGACAGAAAACCGGAGACCTTGGGGAAGAAGGCCAGCAGGATGAAAAGACCCCCGGCCATGTAGGCGATCGAGCGGCTGGTCGCCCCCGAGGCCTTGCTCAGGGCAACGTTGCTCGCCGAGGTGTCCGAGGCCATGCCGCCGAGCAGGCCCGAGACGGTCACGCAGACGGAATCGGCCATCAGGCCATTGGAGATGCGGCGCATGTCCGGGGCCTGCCAGGCATCGTCGTTCACCTTTTCGCACAGGATCAGGTTGCCAAAGGACTTGAGGGCCCCGGTGATGGAGACGATGACAAAGATCGGCACCAGAGACCAGTCGATGGCCAGATCGAAACTGTTTTCCAGGAAGGGCAGACTGACCCAGGGGGAATCCAGCACCTCCCGCAGGCTGGTCCAGGGAATCAGTCCCAGCGCCAGGGAGAGGACATAACCGAGACTGAAACCGAGAAAGACGCTGTAGAGCCTGAGATTGCCCTTGCCCCAGATATTGACCCCGATCATGGTGAGGAGGCTGAGGGAGGCAATCGCGACATTGCTGAGGTGGATGGGCTCGCCTTCATAGTTGATGCCCAGGAACTTGGAGACCCCCAGTGTGACCAGGCTCTGGGCGACCATCAGCACCACGAGGCCGGTGATCTCGGGGGGAAAGAGGAAGGCGAGTCGCTGGGCAAAGCGGGCAAAGACGACCTCGGCCAGGCCGGCGACGATGGTCATGCCGCGCATCAGCGGCAGCCCCCCCAGCCAGGCCGCCTCCATGGAGACCAGGAAGAAGTTCGGCCCACAGAGGTTGGGACAGACGAAACCCGAACCCAGGAACCGCCACCGAAGCACCTGCACGATGGTGCCGATGCCGCAGGCGATCATGGTCAGGGCAATCACCGAACGGGTCTCCTCGAAGGACCCGCCGATCTCGCTCACCAGCACGACCGGCAGCACCAGGGTGCTCGACATGAGAAAGATGTGCTGACAACCCAGGATCAGGAGGTCGAGAAAGGGGGGCTTGTCATCCAGGCCATAAATCAGATCGCGGGGTTTTTGGGCCATGGCGGGTCCCCGTCATTCAAGCCAGATGGGTGATGCCGGGACATAACCGGCCCCAACATAGAAGATCTCATCCCCGAAGCGGACCTTACGCGTGTAGATCATGTTCCTCTCGGGCAGACCCGAGCCCGACTTGGCCGCGGTAAAGCTGGTCCAGGTAGCCTCCTTGTCCCGGAGGGCCGCCCGAGTTTCCTGAAAGACGTTTTTGCCGATCAAGTCAACCTGCGTGGCGATGTTGCGCCGATGGAGGAGGTTGGGAAACAGGGGGTCCACCAGGACATTGCCCTCCTCGTCGGTCACGTGGATATAGGAGTCCATGACATGGAGGGGATTGGCAACACGCCTGAGTTGTTCAAAGGCCGCTTCCTTGCCCAATTGCTGGATCAAGACCGCGGCAAGATCGACGCTGTCCTGGATAAAGGTTTTTTCGATCTTGATGTTGTACAGACCGCTGCCGACGAGATAGACCTTGCCGTCGGGAGCGACCGCCTTGCGGACATAGGAGCCCTTCCACACGGGGCGCATATGCCCCGGTTCCTCCCACAGGTAGAAAATCCAGCCACTGGCATCTGGGTCCGGTTGGCGAGCAATCGCCATGAGCGTGGCCACGACGGGCTTGCCTTCCATGTCCTTCAGCGCCGACAGGTCCTGTCCCTGTAAATGAGGTTCGACCGGATGGAAGACATTGATACCTTGCTCGTCATAGACGAACAGGTAGTTTTCCTCATTGAACCACTTGGAATCCCTGGTACCGAACGCGGAGACGGCTGCCGTGCCCCTGCTTTCGATCAGGGCGGCGGCCTCCTCCACCAGCCTGACGAGTTGTCGATTGTCCTGATAAACATAGGCGGCCAGCTTGTCCTGCAGGCCGGTACCGAGGACGCCGCTGCTGCCAAGCAGGCAAACTAAAGCCACCAGCCATGGATAGAGGCGGTTCATAGGCTTTCTGTAAAAATTACTATTTATATTAATAACCTGCTTTTAGGGAAAGCACCATCCTCCCTCAAAAATAAGTATAGCAGTCTTGTCGGACTGGCCCTTGCTCCGCTCCTCTTAACGCACCCCCCAGTACCATTCAGCCAGGTGCTGGACTCGGCATAACCTTAGCGATCACCCGCGAACCGCCGCGTCGACCGCACCATCCTCGGGTTCGCGTCGAGGACATTCAGGCTTACCTGGATCATTTCACGTGCTTGGCGCTCCTCGCCGAATTCGTTGGCCCGCAGAAACAGGCAACGTCGAAACTCCGTACGCCCCTCAGTGTCCCGCACGATCAGTTCTTGTCGAAAGAGCCAGGCTCGGTCTTAGTTCTGTTTTACGATCTTCGAAGGTCTGTTCTAAGATCAAGTCGCGGGCAAAGCGCCTTCTAGCAGTATCGCCGGTATCGGATACTCAAGCTCCCATACCATGCGAATAGGTCGGTCACTTTCAGCACTGAGTAGGGCCTTGGCAGGGCCAAGGTAAACGAATGGTACGGTTTCTCCGTCAACCTGTCGTTCCACTCGGGCAAAAAAGAGAACGGTATAACCGCGTTCCTTGAAGTGCAGGTAATTCTGGCCTGTTGTTGAGTTCTGACTGGTGGTTGACTGACTCTCCCAGTGGAGTTTTGTCGCACTAATCGGGTAGTCACGGTAGCGAGTGGTTGGTGAAAAGAAGCGATCATCCTTGCGAAAGGTGACCAGATGGATGTAGCAGTTGTGGGTGGGGTCGTGAATCACCCCTTGACCAGTGGATCCAGCACTTTCCAGCGTCGCCAACCCCAACGCGGCCTTGATTTCAGCGGAGCCATATTCCGCATGGAGTTTGAGAAAACAGGGAAACGGCAAGGGAATATCGCCAAGGGGTGTGGTGGGATGTTGCAAGCGCCAAGTGGCAATTTCCTCTGCATCGGCAACAATGGACGGATTCTTCTGCCAACGGGTCGCCGATTCGGCAATATGGCTCATGCCGAGTGCAGTGCCGGTCTTTCCCCAGCGAAGGTAGTGTAAAGCTATCGCTACACGGCTATTGCTAACTTCGTGGGTGGCATTGATATCTAAAAATTGCCGCAGTAGATCGGGATCATTGCGCAGGGCGATACGTGGAAGGGCTTTACGCAATGCATCAATGTCTGGATTGTTAGGCATTGGCTGCTTCATGGCTATTGCTTTCCACTCGCTCCAACTGCGACGACGCAAGACTTCAACCGGTGATAAACCGGTGGCACTTATGAAGTGGCCAAAGGTAAGAGGATGGTCGCTCTCCTGGCTCCAGGTCTGAATGGTCTCTGGAATGAAATGGTTTAGATTAGCGAGAACTGCTTTGACCTTAGCCAATATCCGCTCCCGTGCCACCCGTTCGAGCTGGATGTTGCAACCAGGTGGCAGGTTGGGAAAGTCGTTTTCAATCTCTCGATCAATTCGCTGACGCTGGCGCATGAGTAGTGCTGCAAAGCGGGTATCAAGACGATAGCGTCGGTGAGTTTGGCCGACAAAATCCAGTACCGTCAGACAATCCTTGCCGTGCGCGTGCCGCAAGCCTCGTCCGAGTTGTTGCAGAAATACGGTCAGGCTCTCGGTGGGACGTAGGAAGAGCACTAGGTTGATCTCGGGGATGTCGATCCCTTCGCTCAATACATCGACGGTGAAGAGAAAGCGCAGCTGTCCAGCACGTAGTTGGCGCAGATGCTGCTCACGCTCCTCCCTTGGGGTAGTGCCTACCACGGCGGCAGCAGAAATCCCGGATCGGTTGAAGTGCTCCGTCATGTAGTGGGCGTGATGCACACCCGCACAGAAGCCGACCCCCCTCACTTCGTCCAGGTCTGGCTGGTAACGTCGCAAGGCATGTAAGATCAGATCGATCCGCTGTTGGGCTCGAATATCATCGCCGGTGAAGACTTTTTCCAGGGCATCGACTGAGTAGCGACCATTGCGCCAGAACTGTTCACCTGATAGATCGATATTGTCACTCACACCAAAGTAGTGGAAAGGACAGAGCAGCTTCTCGGCCAGCGCCTCCGGCAGCCGGATTTCGGCGGTTATTTCGCTACCAAAATCGGCCAGGATCGAGGAGCCATCCATCCGCTCAGGAGTTGCGGTCAGCCCCAATAAACGTTGTGGCTGGAGATGCTCGAAGAGGGGCCGGTAACTGGCAGCGGCGCCATGATGGGCCTCGTCCACCACCACATGACTGAAGTGCCTGCGGCCGAGTTGGCGCCAGGGTTGCAGGCTATTGAGGCTCTGCACCGAAGCGAAGACATACCGCCATCCCTCAGGTTGTAATCCGTCCACAAATAATTCGCCGAAGTTCTGGTCGCGTAGCACACTGCGGAAACAGTCCAGCGCCTGCTGCAGGATCTCCTTGCGGTGCACCACAAACAGCAAGGAAGGCGGCTTGCCCTCGGTGATGACCTGCTGGCGATAGTCGAGGGCGGCAATCACCGTCTTGCCAGTGCCCGTGGCGGCGACGACCAGATTGCGAGTATGGCCATTCTGACGAGCGGCTTGCAGAACTTCCAAAATCCGCTGCTGAAAAGGCCGAGGGATAATCTCTGCGAAGAAACGTGGGCCACCGCTATCGGGCTGGCGATAGCGGCCAATGGCGGCTCGAAAGCGGCTAAAGTCGACCTCACTGAAGGGTTCGAACTCCCGACTCTCCCAATAGCTGGCAAACTCTGCACCAAAGCGGTCAAGGATGTGTGGCATGTCTTGTGCCGTAACCTTTACCGTCCACTCCAGCCCTTGGGTCATGGCAGCATGGGAGAGGTTGGCCGAGCCGATATAGGCGGTGGAAAAACCGCTATTACGCCAAAATTGATACGCCTTGGCGTGAAGACGTGTACCTGCGGTGTCGTAGGAGAGACGCACCTCGATATTCGCCTGGCTAGCCAGCCACTCCAGTGCTGGGGGATCGCTGGCCCCCATATAGCTGGTTGACAGAATACGTACTGGGACCTGGCGCTCCCGTAGCTGTTCGAAGGCAGGTATCAACAGTCGTAACCCTGACCACTTGATAAAGGACACGAGCACATCAACCCGATCAGCAGTGGCCATTTCGGTGCGCAACTCATGTTCGAGCGGTGGATCGCCGCCCTGACCGGTTAATAGAGCACTGTTGCTGAGCGGCGTAATGGGGCGTGGTAGCGACCGGGTGTGGCCTAAGACTTCGGTCAGCACAGATCTTTCACTAGCCAACAGTCGCCGCCGTAGCAAATAATCAAGACCGTCCTGTGCCGCCAATAATTCAATCAGTCGATTGAGAAGTGGGAGTAACTATTCAGGTTGTACTTGCTTAACAAGCAGCTAAGCAAGTAAATTTCACTC